>ENA-OWLX01000145-OWLX01000145.1-metagenome-genome-assembly--contig:-NODE-145-length-23000-cov-17.170015_pt1 | contig 23000 bp, 20 predicted proteins | sample MGYA00245351_ERZ651106 | MGnify/ENA primary metagenome ERZ651106 (study PRJEB26857, sample SAMEA4031768) | metagenome | biome: human; feature: oral; material: saliva | place: Philippines | collected 2014... | reverse complement strand
AATACACCGAACCTATCGGAACGGCAGGGCAAGAGGAAGCCCCTACTGTTGAAAAAACTGAGTACACTGAACCTATAGGAACTAGCGGAGAACAGGCTGCTCCGACCCTTAGCCTTCCTGACTATTCTGTTCAAGTTTTGAAAGATAAGGAGACTGGAGTGGAAATCATCGGTGGAGCCAGCGACTTAGAAGGAATTTCTCACGTTTCTAGCCGACGTGTCTTAGCTCAAGAACTCTTTGGCAAGACCTATGATGCTTACGACCTACAACTTAAAAATCCAACAGATCATAGCTTGCAGCCAAAAGGCTCTGTCTTGGTTCGATTGCCTATTTCAGCTAGCGTAGAAAAGGTTTACTATATTACTCCGACCAAGGAGTTGCAAGCCCTTGATTTCGACGTTCGAGAAGGAAAGGCAGAATTCATCACTAGTCATTTCAGTACCTATGCTGTCGTCTATCAAGCTGCTGGAACAACCCCTAGTACAGATGAAAAACCAAGTGCTTCAGATGCAGAAACCTTGGCACACGAGACTGAACAACTTTCAGCTAGTCCTAGCCTTGCTAAAGCTGGAAATCATTCTTCTAAAGAACAACTTCCAGCAACAGGGGAAGCATCCAACCCACTCCTCTTCTTAGCAGGCCTCAGCCTAGCCCTTACAGCCACTTTTATGTTAAAAGGAAGAAAGGATGAAGCCAACTAACTTTTAAGCACACAAAAACAGGATGAAGTTGTTCTTCATCCTGTTTTGTTTTGTAATCAAATGTTACTTTTACAGCAGGTATAAAAAGGCTAGGGTTAAGAGACTTGCTAGAAGTCCAACTCCCCAAAAGAAGAAGTCAACCTTCCACTCGCTCCAAGGATTGCCCTTGCCTGAGAATCCTCCAAGCTCAAAATGGTGATGGACAGGTGTCATACGGAAAATACGCTTCCCACCACTAAGTTTGAAGTAGGTGACCTGCATCATAACAGAGCTTGTCTCAAAGACATAGATAATCCCAATCAACAAAAGGGTCCATTCTTGGTGGAGAGCCATAGAAATAGCTGCCAGCATCCCACCAAGAGCCAAACTTCCCACATCTCCCATGAAGACCTTGGCAGGTTTGTGGTTAAAGACGAAGAAACCTAGCAAACCACCAATCATGGCAAGAATCACAAGAAGAATATCCAGTTGATTTTGCATATAAGCAATCACACCATAGGCAGATAAGCTAATCACCACGGAAATACTCGCTAAGCCGTCAATCCCGTCAGTCAGATTCACCGCATTTGAAAAACCAACTAGCCAGAAAAGGGCAAAGAAGATATAGAAAATACCCAAATGAACTTGGTAACCAAAAACTGAAAGCATGTCGCCACCACGCTCATAAAAGAGGTAGAAAATCACTCCTCCAAGGAGCTGGAGAGCAAGTTTTTGCTTAGGATTCAAGCCTTCGTTGATTTTACGAAAGACCTTGAGGAAATCATCCAAAAAACCTACCAAACCATACAAAACCAAGATAAACAAAATCATGCCTACATTGTTGGTCAATTGTTGGGTAAAGAGAGCGACAAGGAAGCTCACAACTACTGCAACGATAAGGAAGACAAGACCTCCCATGGTTGGAGTCCCAGCTTTAGCTTGATGTTGCTTGACATCCTCGTGCATCTGCTGACCCGTAATCTGTGCTTTTCGATAAAATCGGATAAAGGCTGGAATGCCAATCAAGGTCAATAGAAAGGCCAATATTCCAGCACTAATGGAACTCATCATCTTAATCTCCTAAAGTTACTTTCATTTTTTTAATATCTTTGAGGGCCGTATTGGAACGGACACTTTGTTTCTTAACTGTCTTACCGCTACCTTCCCACTCGACTTCTATATTTAGCCATTTGGCAAATGTTTGCACATTTTCATCTGTCCAGCCATACATATCAGGCATTTCTTCGACCTTATCTGACAAAATCAAGATCTGCTGATTGGCTTCCAAATTATCTCCTTCAGAAACCGAAAGATCCTTGATCTTAGTTCCTGTTCCGATAACGATTGGTTGGACAAGGTTACGACGCAATTCCTCTGCTAGGTCACCCGGAGTAAAGTCCTTGGTAGCAGGCATAGCATAGCTTGTCGTCTTGCTGACCTGATCCAAGTTCTTGGCAGTTGACTGAAGATTGAGGGATTCTTTCATGGCAGAAGCTCGCTCAAGGATTGGATTGGCAAACTCTCCCAGCTGAACACCCGAATAATGCTCTGGCTGTTGCACCGTCACATAGAGGATAAAGTCAGGGTTTTCTGCAGGATGCATCGACACAACAGAGAAGATATAGTTGGTTTCACCTGTTAGGTAACCCCCATTCTTCTCATCGGCAATCTGAGCCGTCCCTGATTTCAGGGCAACATTCTGGCCTGGAACATTGACAGTTGGTTTTCCTGTACTATGGTTGTACATAGTCCCATAGACAGGATCTGTTCCGACCATGACCATGTGGTCTCGAGTAGAGGATGCTGCCGCTTTTGATACAGGATTTCCAACGATTTCCTTTTGAGACTTGCGGACAGACTGGTCATTTGGATCATAGAGGGCGCTGATAAATTTCGGCTGCAACATAACCCCATCATTGGCAATAGCAGTAAAGGCACGAAGCATCTGGGTCTGGGTGACAGAAATCCCTTGTCCAAATGAGCTCATGGCAATATTGACAATGTTATCAGCAGGTAATTGACCTGTATACTCATCTGTCAATCCAAAACGGGTCGGTACCCCAAACTTGAAACGGTTGAGGTAGTCCAGCCAGGTTGCATCTCCCATCTTTTGCTCAAGCAAGGTCATTCCGATATTACTTGAGTGGGCAAAACCTTGAGAGAAGGTCATGGTGCCACCACTAGTCAACCCTTCATTGACGTCCCAGTCTCGAATGGTCGCATCTGCTATTTTCAATTCACTACTGTTAAAGTATTCTCCACCAGGGAAGGTATTGTTATCAATGGCTGAGGCCAACATTATCACCTTCATGGTTGACCCTGGCTCGTAGTTACTTTGATAAAGAATATCTCGCCAGACAAAGTCTTTCGTAATACCATCCTTGGTATCGGCATTGAAGGTTGGCCGTTGGGTTGTAGCAAGGATTTCCCCTGTCTTAGCGCTGACCAAGGTAGCCGTCATATACTTGCCTTTTACCTTTTCCTGGAAGGCATCCATCTGGGTTTCCATAAAGGATTGCAAGGGACTAGAAAGGGTTGTGTACACATCCTTTCCATCTACCGTTTGTTGGGAAGCCTGCTCCGTACCCGGAACAATATTTCCCAGACGATCCTTCTCATAGGTGATAATCCCATCTGTACCTGCAAGAATGCTATTTAAAGAACTCTCCAAACCAGATGTCCCAATCAAACGTTTGGTTCCATCCTCATTTTCATGGAGTTGCGCTAAACCGATAAAGGAAGACGCAAACTGCCCATTGGGATAACTGCGGTTTGGACTGGTTGTAAAGTCAATCCCCTCAACCCCAGCTGTTTTGAGGTCATTTTTAATAGCCATCATATTGGCATAGGTAATCCCATTTCCCTTGGTACCAAAGGATACCTGTTTCAGATCTGGTTGAGAAAGCTGTTCTTTGACATAGGACTCCTCCATATCTAGATATTTATGGAAAATTTCAGCTACCTTATTAAATTGAGAATCCTCTACATAGAGAATTTTACCTGTTGCTGACTTGTAGGTCTTATCAATGACAGCATAGATATTATACGAAGTCGCATCTTCTGCAATAGGTGTTCCATTACGATCGTAGATAGTTCCCCGTTTTGCAGGAATCGTCTTGGTTGTTTGATGGACCTTGTTCGCTTCTTGAACCAAGTCCTTACCAAATTTTTTACCCGTTCCAATAATAACTGCAAAGTTGACCAAAAAGACAGCGAAGAGTATGACAGCCAATAAACTCAGGCTTTTCCCTACTCTTCGGCGGTTTTCTTCTGGAGATTTGCGATTACGAACGGCATAACGGATGATTTTTTCTTTCCACTGTTTCATATCTTACTCCGCTGCTCGGATATTTTCGTTATTCAGCTGCAAATCCTTAGAATTTGCAATTTCTTTCAAACGTTCTGAACGAATCAATTCATTAACCTCTTGCTTGGCATCGTCGAGCTCTGTTTTCTTTTCTTCGATTTGAGCATTAACCTTGGTCAATTCATTCTGAACTTGTAATAGCTTGGTCTGCATAAACACAACGCTAATTGCCAGGATAATCATTGTTGCAGCAATCGAAACATAGAAGGCCTTTTCCACACGTGAAAAACCTTTAAACTTCGTTTGCAATAACTGGCTTGTTTTTTCGATTCTTTCTGCCATGTTTTTCCTCTTACTTGTGAATTTTTCTAGCCACGCGCAACTTGGCTGAATGCGAACGGTTGTTGGCTTCTAGCTCTTCGGCACTTGGCAAGATTGGCTTACGGGATACCAATTCCATCTTAGGCTTAAGATCGTCTGGAATGAAGGGCAAGCCTTTCGGAACTTCCACTGTTGAAGCTTCCTTGAACAGTTGTTTGGTCAAGCGGTCTTCCAACGAATGGAAAGTAATGACTGAGATTCTACCATCCAGAGCCAGCATGTCTATAGCCTGCTGGATAGACTCATCTGCTGCACCCAGCTCATCATTGACTTCGATTCGGATAGCCTGAAAAATCTGCTTGGCAGGGTGCCCCTTTTTCTTGAGTTCCTTAGCAGGTTTGGCAGACTTGATAATTTCTGCCAACTCAGTTGTTGTCTCGATTGGTTTCACCTCACGCGCTTGCTCAATCTTTCGGGCAATCTGTTTAGAAAACTTTTCCTCACCATACTTGAAAAAGATCCGAACCAAGTCATGATAGTCATAATGATTGACCACCTCATAGGCCGTCAGACTAGCTTCCTGATTCATGCGCATATCCAGTGGCGCATCTTTTTTATAAGAAAAACCACGCTCACGCTGATCTAGCTGAGGACTGGACACTCCCAAGTCATAACAAATTCCATCAATTTCCCGGACACCAGCCTCTTGCAAACGTGCCTGCAAATGACGGAAGTTATCCTTGATAAAGGTTACCATCCCTTTTTCGATATAGGGTGCCAAACGTTTTTGCGCATTGTCAATGGCATTCTGGTCCTGGTCAAAGGCATAGAGATGTCCTTTTTCGCTCAATTTACTTAATAAATATTCGCTATGGCCTGCTCCACCCAAAGTCGCATCAACGTAGATACCGTCAGGTTTTACGTCAAGCATATCAATCGTTTCATGAAGCAAGACCGTTACATGATGAAATTCTTTTGTCATATCTTATCTATTTTACCACAAATCTGACCAGCTTGCACTTGTCAGACAAGGCTAAGTTTCTTCGAAAAAAATTCCCCCAAAAATGTCGTATATACTTGACACCTTATCTCCAAAAGAATATAATATAGTCAAATATATGCGACACAAATCAGAAAGGAGACCATATGAACCGTGTCAAAGAATTCCGCAAGGAACTGGGCATTTCCCAGCTCGAGCTCGCCAAAGATATCGGTGTCTCGAGACAGACCATCAACATGATTGAAAACGACAAGTACAATCCAACCCTGGAACTCTGTCTCAATCTCGCCCGCAGCCTCCAAACTGACCTCAACAGTCTCTTTTGGGAAGACGATTTTTAAAAAAGGAGCAAACTTATGAAAAAAGAAACTCTCACTGAAAAACTCATCAAACGCATTTACGGAATTTCTGGCCCTCTTGACGAACACAAACGGCGCGAGGCCGATCGTATTGGCAATCAAGTCTTTATCATCCTCTTTTATCTGATGACATTCGGCAATCTCATCCCCTTTGTCCTTGCTTATAAATACCCACAAATTGTCGCTTTCGGATATCCTCTTGTGGTGTTTGGCATTTCGATGATGGCTGCTCTCTATGTGGTCTCCCAAACCAAGAAAACGGGTATCACAGCCATTGATCCCGAAATGCTGAACCAAAAAGAAAGTAAGCAGCTACATTTTCCTGGTCTAAAAGCGGGCTTGACCTACGGCATGGGCATGTTCTTTGGAATACCACTGCTGAATGCCCTAACCGATGACAGCAAAGATTATCTTAGTTCTCTTTTAAATACAGGACATTTTATATCAACGATCCTAGCTGCCTTCTTCTTCGGATTGACCATACAAATTATCGTCTCTCTTCGCATTCGAAAATCTAAGAAAGAGCAAGAAGACGACTAGGAGGTGCCTTATGAAATCACTAGTAAGACTACTAATCAGTCATGTTTTTATCAGTATTTTCCTCACCATCGCTCTTGTCTCAGGAGCTATATCTCATACCGTTTTAATACTCTTACTCCTCTTTCTCCCTGCCCTAAATAAAGGACCTGGACTTGAAAAAATCCAATCAAAACGGATACCTATCCTCAACGCCGCCCTCTTCTTCCTCCTCATATCCTTTCCACAGCTTTTAACCAACCCTATCCAATGGAAATTGCTAATATTCCTAGTCGTAACCATCATTTCGAGTTTGGTCTACTTCTATAACTTTTATCAAGTAGTGAAAGAAGTACATCAAAAACAGTTGATTTAGGAGGTCACTCCCATAATTTCTCATTTTATAGACAAATAATCCCATCCAGCTCATACTAGATGGGATTCTTTTATTTCTTAACAGAGGTTGCAAGTCATTTCCCTTTCATCTTAGAAAGTCGACTCTTTCCAACTCACACTACAATCCAAGACTTGTTGCCTTTCTTCTTGATTGCGACCTTCAATCTGGTCAATCAAAATCTTTGTAGCCTGTTGTCCTTCTTCAAAGGCGGGCTGAACCAACGTCGAAACACTTGGAGAAGAAAAGCAAGTCCACTCCGTATTGTCAAAACCAATCAACCCAACTTGTGGCAAGTTATAATTCAACTCTTTGATAACGGTAAAGACTAGAGGTAGGGCCCAACAGTTAGGGACAAATACCAGAGTTTTTTCATCAGGATTGATTTCTTTTTGTAAAAATTCCTTAATTTGTTCCAAATTCGTATGCTTATCTTCAATGGTTAGACTGGCGTGGCGCATATTAGCATCTGTTAAAGCATCCACAAAACCACTTGCTCGCTCAATCCGAGTACTCAAGCGACTCGTATCCGCTGTAATCAAGAGAAAATGCTCATAACCTTTTTCGATACAGGACTGGGTCATATCATAAACTGCATCATAGTTATTGGTTTTGACCCAGCTAGTCCGGTGTTCATAGAGCTGACTATCAAAAAAGACCATTTTCTTCTTTTTCTCATCAATGATACGAGAATATTTTCGGAAATTAGAGGTCGGCTGAATAATAAATCCGTCCACTCCCAAAAGAAGCATGCTTTCAATATACCTGTCCTCACTCTCTTGGCTATAGTTACTATTTCCTATCATTACCTGGTAGCCATTCTGGCTGGCGATATCCTCAATTCCCTTAACAATTTGGTTTGAGAAACTATTGGTAATATCACCAATCAGAACACCAATTAATTTTGTTCGTTTGGAGTTTAAGCTACGCGCAACAATACTCGGTTTGTAATTTGTTTCATGAATAACTTTTTCAATCTTTTCACGTGTCTCTCGGGACATTTTTTCATATTTCCCGTTTAGGTAAAATGACACGGTTGTTTTCGAGGTCTGAGCCATTTCTGCAATGTCTTTTATGGTCAGTTTCTTCTCCAATCTAAAACACCTCCTACCAATACTTATTATAACATATTTACTGTTCAAAAAGCCTATTTCTAGCACTGCAAGCGAATCATTCTCTCATTTATTTTATCATATACTAGACATTTTCCACGCATTTTTGTTCCGCCAACGAGGCATAATTTTTCACCTATACAAATATCCTCGCTTAATAACAGAATCAGTTTGTCTGTTTCGTCATTTTTCACTTCAAAAGCCAGAGCATTTTCTACTTCATGACCATCTGTCTGGTAGACAGAATGACGGGTGATTTCAAAACCCTCATGTGCAATGATGGTATAATCCAGCATCTGATTCTCAAAGAATTGGTGTTTCGTGAGTTTGCTACTTTTTTCAAGCTCATTGTATTTAGGAGAAATAATGGTATCTTCCAAATCAAAATCAACTTCACTCCATAGTTTTAACTGATTGATTTTCCCATCTTGATAGGCCACATCCTTGTCAAGGATAAACTGAGTCAACGCCTCATGCCGACCTTGACACCTGATGTCATCTACCAAGAGCCACACATCCTCTGCCAACATGAGGATTTTTCTCCTGTGAAGATAGGGCAAATCAGGTTCTGCTGACAAATAAGCCCCCTCAATATAATGTACTCCCTCCCTTTCTTTATGGTGACAAAACAGGGAGTGAGGATAGTATTCATATTCCCAGGATCCTGTGATTCTTTCCGGAGCTTTCCCATCTACAATGCAGGTCGAATGACTCCAAGCACTCTTTAAGAGATAACGTTCATCTATCTCACGATAAGAATAACGCCCAGCATCTATGAAAATCGGTTGGCCTTGATACTGTAAGCAAAAACTATTCTCGTCACTATGGCTATGGGCACTTCCCAGCGGACCGTTTTTGAAAAATAGATAACGATGTTCATCCTTAATGCAGACATGCCCAGAGTCTTCAAAGATCCTGGACTTAGGCTGCCAATCTCTCTTTTCAAATTCCTGCAGTCGCTTGACCTTTTCTCGCCCCAGGAATAAGAGGCTAAGCAAATCGACTTTAACATCCAGACCGTTAAGAAGGTCTTCCTTGTTCAAAACCACAGCAGACAGGCTCAAAATTTCTGTCGTTTCTGTAGAATCGCTATCACCAAAAGCCAAGGTCCGTCCATCTAGACCTGTCATCATTTGAATGTAAGTCGCCATCTTTTCCAGCAACTCTTGAAAGCTATCTTGCAAGTCTGGAAGCAAGAGACACAAGTCCAGCAAGGCTTTATAAACCTCTACATGATAGAGAATCGACTGTTCAAACTGGCTTCCATCTCCTAAAATCTGTGTCTCAATTTGCTGTTTCAACTCCTCTGAAGCAAAAAGGTAAGCTTCTTCTAAATACATCTTATCTGAAAAGAAATGATAGATAGCAAGCATAGGAATTGTTTGTAAAATTCCCCAGTTACTAAGAGTGTACTTGGCACGATAGTGGCTTCTCATAAAGTCAATCTGCTTTCCTAGACTGACCAAAATTTTCTCTAGTTCTTCCTCTTCTAGCAAATCAAATTTCAAGAGGAGCAAGAGTAATTTTAACCAAATAAAGGAACGAATGCCCGTATCCAAGGTTCTAGTCATCAAAGATTGAGGAGAAAATTCTCTTACCTGCTCAATCCAATCAAATAGAAAGAACTTGCACTTTTGGATATAGCCCTTATCTCCTTCTACCAGATACCCAATCATAAACTGCAAGAGATATTCTTGTCGATTGAGCATATAAGCCCATTCTGGATCATCTTCAAATACTTGATTCCACACCATCGGCTGGATTTGATGGATTTTTGAACAAGGTTCCATATCCCAAGGACTATCAAACATAAAACGATTGTCCATCAAGCGTTCAAGGGAACGCTTGACCTTCTCATAGTCTTTTGAACAGTGAGACAAGATATAGTCACGACATTGGTTCTCATCAATTCTTTCAAAAAATTGTCTTCTTTCTTCTTTCATTATCTATTACCAGAAAAAGAACTACTTAAAAAGCAGTTCTTTTGTCTTTCCCATTACACTTTCCTTTTCTACATAGATGACCACACCTTTTGCAATCTGCAAGGAGACCAAGTCATCTTTGATAGAAATGATTTTTCCATGAATTCCAGACAATAACAACACTTCATCACCAGATGTTAAAGAAGCTAAATACTCTTTTCGTTGCTCCATCTGTTTGCGAAGCAACTTTTGCTGACGAATAGAATGAAAGCTTGACAGTAAAAGGGGGCTCACTGCCAAGACAATCACTATTCCATAAAACAATGTCGTATTCATTAAGCTAGAATCTTAAGCCAGCTTCCGATAATTCCGATGATAACTGTTAAAATAACGAGTTTATATGTTGTCCATTTCTTTTCTTTGATCAAGTAGTAAACTAAAAGTGTAAATAGGGCTGGTAGAAGAGCTGGAGCAACCTTATCAAGCATTCCCTGAATACTTACGATACTTTGTTTAGCGTCTGCTTTAACTTCCCCTGCAGCAAAGGTGATTGGCACCATAATCTTAACAGATGTCGCTGCCAAACCAGCAATTACGGTTACACCGATAATATTGGCAATACGAGAAATCGTTGCCATCTGTTCGCTTAGTTTATCAATCACAGTTGTTCCTAGTTTGTATCCATACAGACCAGTTGACAATTTAATCGCTGTCAAAATCGTATTCATCGCAAGGAAGAACAAGATTGGACCGACAACCAAGCCTTCTTGAGCAAACGAAGCTGCGATGGTTGAGAACAATGGAGCTAAACAGAATTGAGAAAGAGAATCCCCAATACCTGCCAATGGTCCCATCAAGGCCATCTTGATGCTACGTGTTTCTTTTGCTGGTCGGCCATTTTCCAACATTACAAGGTGCAAGCTGGTAATGAAAGGCAGGAAGTGTGGGTTGGTATTATAGAATTCACAGTTTTCTTCCAAGGCTTGGTAGAAACCTTCCTGATCCTCTCCATAGTGTTTTTTCAAAGCAGGATACATCACATTGGCATATCCCAACCCTTGATAGTTACTATAGTTAAATCCATTTTGACAAAAGAATGCCCGCAAAGACGTTTTAAGATAATCACGTTTTGTTAATTTGTTAGATCCAGTCATCGTGTGCTTCCTCCTCTACCACATGATTCGCTGTTTTTGGCTTGTTATAAAATTCAATCAAAGCAAAGATAGTACCTACAATTGCAATACCAATTGTTGGGATGTTTAGATAAGCCGCACAAACATATCCCAACAAGACAAACGGAATCAACTCTTTCTTAGCCATCACTGACAAGATCATTGCAAAACCGATAGCTGGGAGCATTTTACCAGCAACTGTCAAACCTGTAAGCAATACTGGTGGAATGTAGTCTACGAGTTTCAACAAGGTATCCATTGAAAGGGCACCCAAGCAACCCAAGGTAAATCCAATAAAGGCAAACAACCAAATTGTTGCATTTATAGTGAACTTGAATTTCTTCAAATTATGGTTTTTCAAGTGCTTCATCGCCGTTTCAGGCGCACCAGCACGTACAGTGTAGGCGAAAGTTTGTAAGAATTGAATTGCCACAGCAATCGGAGTAGAGAGGGCAAGAGCCGCTTCTGGACTGACTTTACCAGCACTAGTGATAGCCATCAAGGTACCAAAGATACCGGGTCCGATTGGGTTTGGTGGAACAGTACCTCCAGCACCAACACCGAATCCCATATAAGCTAATTCACCAATAGCTCCCATTGCAAGAGCAGTAGGCAGATCACCTAGAATAATTCCGACACCAAATGACAGAACAATACATCTATTGGTGTAAATTCCTAACAGCATTCCACTAAAACAGAAAGCTGTCCATAATCCAATTAAAATCGCTTGAAATACATTAATCGACATAACGATCTCCTCTTTTAAATATAGTCCATAATGTTGACTTCAACAGCTCCATCATTTCCTGTTGGAGTTGTTTTCGTATTAAATGTTACTTGATGAGTTTGGCTCAATTCCTTGAGGGCTGCCTTGTCCTCTTCACCCAGGAAGATAGAGCGTGTCACTTGCTCTTTACCAGGGGCATTGTGAATGTTCCCAATATTGATTTCTTTGATAGGGACACCACCTTCTACCAAGGTTAAAGCGTCCTTCACATCCTTTACAACGATAAAGATCGTTTGAGCAGGATTAGCCTTGTGAATGATATCAATCACCTTTTGCAAAGGGAAGAAACGCATGGCAACTGAGTCTGGCACAACTGTTTTCATCAGAGTTTGTTGCATCTTGTCCGTGCTTACTTCGTCATTGGCAACAATGACCGTATTACAACCTAGGTATTTTACCCAAAGTTGTCCTTGCCCATGAATCAACCGTTCATCGATACGGGTCATAATAATATTTGGCATTGTCATATTTCTCCTCCTACCAATATAGGTTCCAGTCTTTGTAGAAACGGATTAGGGCTTCTAGGTAATAGTAGTCACCCCAGATATTGCCTTCATCCACTCCTTTACCTGAATGCCATGAGTACACACCGTGGAGGAGACTTGTTCCACCAGGGGTAAATTGATCATTTGCATAATGTTCGATCAAGGAACGAAGCATGGCATGCATAGCATGTTTATAAATATCTTTGTCAGCATCCACCTCTGGGAGATGTTTTAGCATTTCATGAATCCCACAGACGGCGATAGCTGTTGCTGAAGAATCTCGTGATTGATCACTACCATCGTTAAAAATCAAATCCCAATAGGATACATGATCTTTTGGCAGGCGATTCAAGAAATAATTGGTTACTCCCTTAAACAAGTCAAAGCAGGACTCGTCTTTCAGGTGACGATAAGTCAAAGGAATACCATAGACTCCCCATGATTGACCACGTGCCCAGCATGAATCATCACTATACCCTTGTCTCGTTACACCTTTAAGGGGTTGACCTGTCTCAGGATCAAAATAGAAGGTGTGGAAGGACGAAGCGTCATCACGGATTACATTATTAGCTGAAGCATAGAAATGGCTTTCTGCAATATCGTAGTATTTTTGATTGCCTGTTTCTTGATAAGCAAAGAACAAGAGCTGGATGTTGAGCAAGCAGTCGATAATCAAACGGTAATGCTCTTTCTTGCCCAAGTCTCCCCAAGCTTGAATAAAACCACCTTTTTCTTGATAGCGTTCAATCAACTTATCTGCAGCTTTCAAGGCCGCTTCTCTAGCCTCTCCATCTCCATTTATCTTATATTCAGCCATACAAGATGGTGTGTATAAGAAACCAAGATCATGGTGGGCCAATTCTACACTCTTATTGACACGATCCAGGAAAGAGAGAACATTTTTATGAGCGATGTTTTTAAACGCATCCTGTTGACTGTATTCATAAGCCAACCACAATTCTCCTGTCCAGAAACCATTGGTCCATTCCGTGTTATCCATGATTGGATAGACATTATCAAAGGTAGCTGGTGTCGGGAAATCCTCCTTGAAATAGTCAAGGTTGACTTCTAACTGCCGAATAACCTTATCAATTGCCTGACCGACTTCTTCTTTCGTCAGAAGTGGTACTTCTAAGAAGCGCTCAGGCGATTTTATTTCTTCAATCGTAACCTTTTTTATCATTCTTTTACCCTTTAAATACCCGATTCGAAATCTTCTTCCTCTGCCTCTGCATCCGTTGAAAACAATTCTTTACCATTTACGACTCCGCCCTGGGCCGCCGCTACTGATTTATTAACAACCTCATCAAAGCTATGAGCCATTCTAGCAAAGACTGCTTCCATTAACATGGCTAAGTTCAAACCCGAGAGAACATTCATTGTTTTGGCTGGATTTTCTCCCATTATGGTAGAAGAAACCTTGAATGGCGATCCTCCCAAGAGATCACTTAGGATTAAAACTTCTTCTTCATTTGAAATTGCGAGTAAGATTTTTTGCTTGAGTTCATCTGCTGACATTCCTTCCACAAAGTCAATCGCCTCCACATTTTCTTGATTGCCTGCAATCAATTGTAAAGAACTATAAATCCCTGTGGCAAAATGTCCATGCCCTACAAGTACAATTTTCATCTTTTCCCCTTTCTTGCTTGAGTTTACCGGTTTACTTTACATTTCCCATTGTAACCCTTTATTTTTATCTTGTCAATAGTTTTTTTAAAAAAATATTAGCGCTTTCATTGTTTATTTAACCATTATAATGGACAGAAATTTCAAAATCTTCCGTTTTTTTAGGAAAACAAATCTTTTTAGAAATAAAAATATTTATTTATTGACAAAACCGGTTTACTAGAATATAATTTGGTTATAGAGAAGTCTTAACAAATTTGAAAGGAAGTATCAAATGACAAATACATCATTCTCAATTGAGCAGTTTTCTTTAAAAGGAAAAATTGCTCTCATCACCGGCGCTTCTTATGGAATTGGATTTGCTATTGCCAAATCCTACGCTGAAGCCGGCGCTACTATTGTCTTTAACGATATCAATCAAGACCTGGTCAATAAAGGGATTGAAGCTTATCGTGAAGTTGGCATCGAAGCCCATGGGTATGTCTGTGACGTAACAGACGAGGACGGTATCCAAGCCATGGTCAAGCAAATCGAACAAGAGGTTGGTGTCATTGACATCCTCGTTAATAACGCTGGTATTATCCGCCGCGTTCCAATGTGCGAAATGAGCGCCGCTGATTTCCGTAAGGTCATCGATATTGACTTAAACGCACCATTTATCGTTTCAAAAGCAGTTATTCCTTCTATGATAAGGAAAGGGCATGGAAAGATTATCAATATTTGCTCGATGATGAGCGAACTGGGACGTGAAACGGTTAGCGCTTATGCTGCCGCTAAAGGCGGCTTGAAAATGTTGACCCGCAACATTGCGTCTGAATACGGTGGAGCCAATATCCAATGTAACGGAATCGGACCGGGTTATATTGCCACTCCTCAAACAGCACCTCTTCGTGAGTTGCAAGAAGATGGTTCCCGCCACCCATTTGACCAGTTCATCATTGCAAAAACACCTGCTGCACGTTGGGGAAATCCTGAAGATTTAATGGGCCCTGCTGTCTTTCTCGCTAGTGATGCCAGCAATTTTGTCAATGGCCACATCCTATATGTAGATGGCGGTATCTTAGCCTACATCGGAAAACAACCTGAGTAAAAATAGAAAGAAGATCTTATGAAAATCGCATTAATCAATGAAAATAGTCAAGCTAGCAAGAATCACATTATTTACGATAGTCTAAAAGAAGCAACAGATAAAAAAGGCTACCAATTATTTAACTATGGTATGCGTGGAGAAGAAGGTGAAAACCCATTAACATACGTACAAAACGGCCTAATTGCTGCCATCCTTTTAAATACAAAGGCAGTTGACTTTGTTGTTACAGGCTGTGGTACGGGTGTAGGGGCTATGCTTGCTTTAAACAGCTTTCCTGGTGTTGTCTGTGGTCTAGCAGTGGACCCAACTGACGCTTACCTTTATTCTCAAATCAATGGTGGTAACGCCTTGTCTATCCCTTATGCCAAAGGATTTGGATGGGGAGCAGAACTGACCCTCAAATTGATGTTTGAACGCTTATTTGCTGAAGAAATGGGCGGTGGCTACCCAAGAGAACGTGTAATCCCTGAACAACGCAACGCTCGTATCTTAAACGAGGTGAAACAAATCACCCACAATGATTTGATGACCATCCTTAAAAATATCGACCAAGACTTCCTCAAAGAAACCATCTCTGGCAAATATTTCCAAGAATACTTCTTTGAAAACTGCCAAGATGAGGAAGTAGCTACTTATTTGAAAGAAGTTCTAGCCAAATAAAGCTATCTAAACCAGAAAGGAACTAATGGATGACGAAAATATTACTGTTTGGCGAACCATTAATTCGAATCTCACCATTAGATGCCACCAGTATCGGCGATCATGTTGCCAGTTCGACTTATTTTGGCGGATCAGAAATTAACATCGCTTGTAATTTGCAAGCTCTGGGTATCTCAACGAAAGTCTTTACCGCACTCCCTGCCAACGAGATTGGAGATCGTTTTCTCACATTCTTGAAACAACACCAAATCGATACCAGTTCAATCTGTCGGCTTGGCGATCGAATCGGCCTCTACTATTTAGAGAACGGCTTTGGTTGTCGTCAAAGTGAAGTTTTCTACGACCGCAAACATACGAGTATCAGCCAGATTCGGCCAAACATGCTCGATATGGATTCTCTCTTTCAGGAGATTAGCCATTTTCATTTCAGTGGAATCACCGTAGCTATCGGTCAAGAGGTCCGTACGCTCCTTCTCCTACTCTTGGAAGAAGCCAAGCGCCGAGGGATTATCGTTTCAATGGATCTCAATCTGAGAACAAAGATGATTTCAGTCCTAGAAGCCAAGTATGAATTTTCTAAGTTTGCACGTTTCGCTGACTATTGCTTTGGTATTGATCCTCTCATGATTGATGACCAAAATCTAGAAATGTTCCCAAGAGACAGAGCCAGCCTAAAAGAGGTGGAAAATCGCATGCGACAATTAAAAGAAGCCTATGGTTTCAAGGCCATTTTCCATACCCTCCGCTCTAGTGATGAACAAGACAAAAATGTCTATCAGGCCTATGCTCTGGGAGAACGATTTGAAGAGTCTGTCCAACTAAAAACTGCAGTCTATCAACGAGTTGGTAGCGGGGATGCCTTTATATCTGGTGCCCTTTATCAACTACTCCATCATTCCGCCTTAAAAACCACCATTGACTTTGCAGTTGCGAGCGCAACTCTCAAATGTACTCTTCCAGGAGACCATCTCTCCACTTCCGCAGCTGGTATTGAAAAATTACTGGCAAATGCACAAGATATCATTCGTTAGGAGAATTACATGACCAAATCAGATACGATTATTGAACTAAAAAAACAAAAAATTGTCGCTGTTATTCGAGGAAATACAAAGGAAGAAGGACTGCAAGCCTCGATTGCTTGTATCAAGGGCGGTATCAAAGCTATTGAAATCGCCTATACCAATCAGTATGCAGGGCAAATCATCAAGGAACTTGTAGACTTGTATCAGGACGATCAAAGTGTTTGTATCGGTGCAGGTACTGTGCTTGATGCCGTAACTGCTAGAGATGCTATTCTAGCCGGAGCAAATTACGTTGTTTCTCCATCTTTCCATGCTGAAACTGCAAAAATGTGCAATCTCTATAGCACTCCGTACATTCCAGGCTGTATTACCCTCACAGAGATAACGACTGCACTTGAAGCCGGTAGTGAAATCATCAAACTCTTCCCAGGTAGTGCTCTCAGCCCAGCATATATCTCTGCAGTCAAGGCACCGATCCCACAAGTTTCCGTAATGGTAACCGGAGGAGTCGGCCTAAACAACATTCCTCAATGGTTCGCTGCTGGTGCAGATGCCGTTGGAATTGGTGGCGAACTCAATAAACTCGCTTCCCAAGGCGACTTTGACCGTATCAGCGAGATTGCCCAACAGTATGTTACACTCAGATAAAATGAAGTAAAAAAGGATAAGTGTTAACTTATCCTTTTTTAAAAGAAAAATCCGAAGATGTTTGGCCTTCTTCGGATTTTGTCTATTTTCCACAGTTTCATGTGATTCATCTAGATGATGAGCAAATTAGTTGTTCTTTCCTCTGCGGAACAGATAAACCGCCCCAAGTAGCAAGAGCCCTAGACTTGCCAAGATTGACTGACCTTCTCCTGTCTGAGGGAGATTCTTTTGATCCGAATGGTTCTTTTCTTCTTCAGATTTTTCCTTTTCTTTTGAATCCTGAGTTTGTGTTTGAGCTGCTTGTTCTAACTTTTTAAAGACTTCCTGATCTGGAGCTGATTCCTGGGTTTCAGGATTGTAGTAGGCAACCTTATAGTCATCCCCTTCTTTTCGAATGGTATAGACTCCACGTTTCAAGACTTGGAATTGGTTGGAAATAGTAGAGACAGAATCATCATATTTCACAATGCCCCAAACTCCTTGTTTGGCATCATAAACAGACTGAAGGGTCTCATTGTTATCGATGAGGCTACTTTCTAACTCTTTTACCATTTGATTGAAGGTGGCACGATCCACGTTAGGAATGAGCATATAGCCATAAGAATCTCCATTTTGCTTATGAGCCTGACTAATCGTAAGGAATTCATTTTTAACTTCCTTGTCTGACTGTCCTTCATTGATATCCTTCCAAGATCCCTTTTGAACAGCCTTACTCATACTAATTGAACTCTTCTTAAAGAAAAAGTAACCAATATTCTTTTTCGAATCGGACGATTCTAAAAAGACACTTTGGGTTTCAGGATAATCCTTTTCTTGTTCCGTGAGGGAGGCTTCTTTATCATTGACATAGACTTTATATGGATCACTTGATTCCAGTTTTCTCTGGTCAATTGTAGTTGCAGCAGTATCTGTTGAAGTATTTTGGATATTGCTTCCTAAAAAGGCGATCTTATCCTTCAGCATAAACCAGCTCTTATGAGCAGTCAGTGTTTGATTCCAGTTAGTGAAATCCATAGTTGCTGTCGCATTGGCCTCATCTAGTTTGCTCGTTCCAACGAAAGCAGACGGTAGAACTTTACCTGTATCACTATCCGATCTCTTAGCATCTGTCTCTGTCGTACCAGGCATCTTATATGGATTAACTGTCGGCCAGTAGCCATCGTTATAGTGACTCAAATCGCCATTGTAAAGATAGAACATCCCATCACTTGTATACCAACCACGTTTGTTTTCCTTGTTCATGTGTTCGTAATTCAAGGTACGACTGGAAAAGAGTGACAAGCCAAATCCAAACCCTTTCTCTGCATTGTACATGGCTGTTTTATCCATCTTATTAAAGGCAGATAGGTAACTGGTTCTTGGAACACTTGCGACTCCAGCATCGCTTAACAAAGATTGCATCAAACTGATATCCTTATAAGTCTTCAAATTCTTAAAGACATCATAATAACTATCCGATTGAACAATGGTCTTCACAAGACTCTGCAACCGTTGTTTGGTTTCTCCTTCAGACATATCCGCTATCCGGTGAATCCCTCTTAGTACTTCTACTGCGGCCACATGCCCCTCGCTATTTGCACGACTGATAGAGCGTCCACGGCTCATATCCATCAGCTCTCCGTTCACTAGCAAAGGAGCAAACGATTTATCAATCCAGTGGTACATAGTTTGCATCTTATCTTTATCGATTGGGCTCTTGGTCTTTTGAATGACTGGCAACAGTTGAGAAAGGCCATCAATCAAGACATTCCCATAAGCACCCGTATAGGCAACATTGGTGTGGTCGATATAGGATCCATCTTGATAAAAACCTTCACCTTGGTCTACTAACTTAAACACTTGCTCAATCGAACGAATGGTAGAAGAAATTTCTTGGTCATCCTTGCGCAGTAAACCAGCTATTACTTTTACCCTTCCCATATCCACTAAGTTTCCACCTAGGGCCTTAAATGGGTTATCAGTCGTCTTTCGGAAATGTTCGGGATCTGGCACAAATTTTTCAATCACATCTGTATATTTTTTAATTTCCTCATCAGAGAAGTATTCTTTCATCAGAGACAAGGTATTGTTGATGGCACGAGGTGTACCGATTTCATAATCCCACCAATTCCCAACAATGCTTTTTTCACTATTGTAGACATGTTTATGCATCCATTCCATGGAATCCCTAACTGTTCGAATAACGGTTTCATCTTGATAATAACGAGAAGAAGGATTGGTCACTTGCTTGGCCATCTCCTCCAATTTCCGATAAGTGGCAGTTAGATTCGCAGACGTTTTATAATTTGAAAATTTTTCCCACAAATAGGTGCGGTCCGCCTGACTTGAAATACTGGATAGGCTATCAGCCACCTTTCCTTCCAGTTCCTGGTTTAATTTGGCCATCTGTTCATTTTTAGAATCATAGTATTGATTCCCAGCGATGATGCCATTCCAGTCATCCAAACGGTCTGTGTATGCATCCTTAACAGAGGCTAGAATCTTCAAAGGAATCTTTTTCACCTCCTTGCCATCTTTACTGACAATGACATTGGTTATCCCTTCCTTAAGAGGTTCTAAAATTCCATTTTTGACTGAAGCAAAGTTAGGATTTTCTACCTTATAAGTATAGTCCGCAAGAGCAAAGACATGTTTTTTCCCAATTGGTAAATCAATCTTTTCCTCAAGCTGTTTATCTGTTTGTGAACCCTCAGAAGGCTGGTCTGCTACCTCTACCAGCTCAATATCCTTAAAAGAAACAGTCCCAGTTCCCGTTTCATAGAATAACTCCAGCTTGATTTTATCAACATCTAAAGTCGGGCTATAGTCTGCTTCAATGGTCTGCCAGTCCTTTGTTCCTGACGTTGTTGCAGAATTCCACAATTGCTTGTCCTTACCACTTTCCTCAATGATACGAACCTTGGCAATCCCGACTTTATTATCTGTTTTAATCTTGAAACGCAGTTTATACTTTTTCTTAGCTTCAATAGGAACCATACGGTGAACCACTGCCCTTAATTTCTCATGGCTCAAGATAGTGATAGCCCCATCCTTAGCCTCAATGACTCGAGTTGAGGCATCTGCAGAACTATTCTTCTGGTCTACCCAAGCTGACCACCCCTGAGCTTTTCTTCCTGTCCACGGACTGCTTCCGTCCTCCGTCTGACCAAAATCACCATTTTCAACTAAATTTTTTGTATCCCTTTGCTGATACTGAACTTCCTTCTGGCTTTGCTGAATGGTATTCGTAGTCGTTTCTTCCGCTCCAACTGTCATATAATGGTTTAATAAAAATCCTGATAAAACAAGTGAAGACAAACTCACAATGAGCTTCTTTATTTTTGTTTGCATGTATACACTCCAATAAATATATTGTAAAATCAATAGGAACTAAATCTCAAATTAGAGATCTATAGCAACTAAGTAAACCGGTTTAATTAAATCATACCATTTTTAAAGTTATTTGTAAACGGTTTCTATCATATTGAGCGCTTCTCTTCCAAAACAGACCCCCAAACCATCCAAGAGTCTCTCCAAAAGATACTCTAATTTCTTTTTAAAACGTGTCCTTTCATTTAGTTTGAGACTTGAAAGGATGCGTTTTTTCTTTAAAAAGTAACTGATTTTCTTTAATTTATATTTATTTTTTGCTTTTTTGCTATTGCAATTCTTTCATTAATTTAGTATATTTGTTATATTAAAAGTTTTCAGTCATTTTAAGGGAGAAATGACCTTTTAAATTTTTTTATCTTAAAATGAAAGCGCTTTATAAGTAGGAGGTAAGGTGGCTTACAAATTATCAGAGAATTTATTTATCTTAAAATAAAGTTGCAACCAAGTCAGACTTGGGCTCGGGCAGTAGCTGACTGCCTTTCTAAAAACTAGGAGTATATTATGAATCGATACCTTTTTGAAAAAGGGCAAACTTTTAGCATTCGGAAGTTAACTGTGGGCGTAGCCTCTGTCATCGTCGGACTGGCATTTTTTGCTTCTGGAACCGTGCGTGCAGACGAAACATCTCCTGCCACGACATCCAATTTAGACCAGCAAATTGAACAAGTCGCAGATATAGAGGAATGCAAGGCTGAACCAGCTAAAGAAGAAGGCCGAGTAGAGACTGAAAAACAAGAAACACCTGCTACCGATACCAGCAGTGCTGATTTGCTCCCTGAAGAAATTCAGGACCGTGCCTATCCAGACACACCTGTCAAAGAACTCGACACGACAACTATCGTTGACAAGAAAGCTAGTCCAAAAGTAGAAACTAAGAGCATTCTAAAGGATAAGGAAGAAGCTCCAAAAGAAACTGAGAATGGAAACCGTGCTATTATTAACGGTGGACAAGACCTCAAACACATCAACTACGAGGGACAACCTGCTACTGCTGCCACTATGGTTTACAGCACTTACAATGCAGGAGAGCAACGCTACCTCGTTTCAGGCTCTGGTATCTTTGTTGCACCTAATTTGATTCTTACTGTTGCTCATAACTTCCTAGAAGCCAATAAAGAAACTGGCGAAGGTCACATTCGTGGTGGAAAATCTGCCCAGTTCTACTATAACGTTGGCTCAAACAGCGAAAAGAAAAACTCACTTCCATCTTCTGGAACTACGGTTTTATTTAGAGAAAAGGATATCCATTTCTGGAACAAGAAGGAGTTTGGAAAAGGCTATAAAAACGACCTTGCTCTTGTAGAAGCTCCTATTCCTCTTCCGATTGCTAGTCCAAACAAAGCAGCAACCTTTGCGCCTTTAGCGGATCACAAGACACATCAGCCAGGAGAAGCCATCAGTACGATTGGCTACCCAACTGACTCTAGCTCAAAAGAGTTGAAACAGCCAATCCTAGCTGGCCAACTTTACAAGGCAGATGGGACTATCCGATCTGTTGAGTCCTATGATGATAAGGGAACGACCGGTATCACCTACCAAACCACTTCTGTATCTGGTTTGTCTGGTGGTGGGATTGTAGATAGCCAAGGAAAAGTTCTCGGTGTTCACCAACACGGAACCGTTGACAATGGTGTTCCTGAAAAGGATCGCTTTGGTGGCGGACTCGTCCTTTCACCTGAACAACTGAAATGGGTTAAGGACATGATTGCCAAATATGGTGTGAAAGGCTGGTACCAAGGAGATAACGGAAATCGTTACTACTTTACTGATGAAGGACGTATGCTTCGGAACGAAACAGCTGTTATCGGAAGCAACGAATATTCCTTCAACCAAGATGGGATTGCTACCTTGACCAAGGGAGTTGAATACGGTCGTGTGGTTATCCAACACGAAGACGAAGAAGGAAATCCTGTCAAAGATAATGATACCTTCATCGAACAGACAGCTGTTGATTCGCCATTTGACTATAATTTCAAAAAAGAAATCGAGAAAACGGACTTCTATCAGAAGAATAAAGATAAATACGAAATTGTATCCATTGATGGCGTAGCGGTCAATAAACAACTAAAAGATACTTGGGCTGAAGATTACAATGTTGTCAGCAAAGCGCCTGCTGGTACACGTGTCATCAAGGTGGTCTATAAAGTCAACAAAGGCTCTTTCAAAGTTTACTACCGTCAAAAAGGAACCACTACTGAACTAGCGGAAGCGACAGTTGATAACAATGACGGTCAAGAGTATGATGTTTCCTTTGTCAACACCTTCCATGCAAAAGACATTGCTGGCTACCGTCCAGTAAAAGCTAGCTTGGAAGCAAGGATCCAGCAAAAAGGGGTGAATGAAGTCGTCTTTGAATACGAGCCAGTCGCTGATACAGCTAATCCAACGACTCCGACTCCTCCAGTCGCTCATCCAGAAGATAAGGAAACTGAGATTGGAAACCATGGACCTCTTCCAAGCAAGGCCCAACTTGATTACCACAAGGAAGAATTGGCGGCCTTCATCCACTACGGAATGAACACTTATA
>ENA-OWLX01000143-OWLX01000143.1-metagenome-genome-assembly--contig:-NODE-143-length-23043-cov-12.795328_pt1 | contig 23043 bp, 9 predicted proteins | sample MGYA00245351_ERZ651106 | MGnify/ENA primary metagenome ERZ651106 (study PRJEB26857, sample SAMEA4031768) | metagenome | biome: human; feature: oral; material: saliva | place: Philippines | collected 2014... | reverse complement strand
TGTGGATGACGTTGTATCTCGTATCCTTGAACACCGTCGTATCGGTGACGAATCTTTGGAAGAGAACTATGTAGAGCTCTATACCACTCCTAGGGCGGCTCCTCTCCTTGAGAAGATTTTTGCGAATCACGGAGACATTGCGAATACCTGCGGTAACTGGCTGGGGTACACCCAGCTTATTGAACGTTATAAGGGCACCTGGACGATTGCTTCGGGCGCTGAGGACGAAGCACGTAAGCTAGTCGAAGAATACTCATCGAAAGCGCTGGTTGCTAAGCCTAACGATGAGGAATACTTCCAGCGTAAGTATGGTTTGCGCCCTGGTAAGTTCAAAGACACTCGACGTCTTGAGGGGACCGGCAGCGTTTCTTCGAAGAAGATTGAGGAGAAGAATGTCCTCCTAGTGGCTGAAAAGTACGTGGCTGAGCGTCTTATCAACCGCGTGGATACCCAGCTTGTTGCTGATATTGCAGCGGAGACGGGTGTTTCTGCGGTGGAAACCGAACGTATTCTCTCCGCTAAGTATCCGAACGGCCTTGTCGATTCCTTCCTTTCTGAGTATGTACAGATGGCCTTTGAATCACGTGATAGGGCTACTGAATTTGAGAAGGCAACAACTTCAATTTTTGCCGACATCTTTGGGCTCTACGCAGAGCATATCGGTCAGAAGGGCATTGTCCCGGACGTGGTTGTCGCCTCTCGCGAAGAAGGCTGGTCTGGCATCTTGGACAGTAAAGCATATGCCAAGGGATACAGTATCGGACATGACCACCGTAACCGTATGGTCGAGTACATCGAACGGTACCCGAAGTATGGCCCTGAATTTGCGACGCTCGCTTTCTTCTCGTATGTGGTTTCAGACTACAAGAATTCGGTGACGCCTCAGATTCGTACTATCTCTGAGAAATCCGGTGTCCCCGGGTCGGTGATTACTGCGCGAGATATTGTGCGTATGGTGGAACGTCATCAGAAGAAGCCGTACACTCACTCGGAGATTCGCGAAATTTTCTCGCTGAATCGTGCAATTACGTTTGAAGATATTGGGTAGAAGATTATTTTCTTCTTTTAAAGATTTTGTGTGAAAGGGAATATTTTATGGCTCATAATATGTGGTGGTTTTCCCGACCCAAGCGTAATTTGGCATCTACCTCTCAAGCTTTGAGGGAATTTGCTCTTCTGTTTGAGGGACGCAGCTGGAGTTCTGAAGGACGGGAGATCGAGCTTTCCTTTGAAGAAAATCTTGAACGTGCAGGGATTAAGGGAGAAGGACCTCGATTTGACCGAACGGGTGGTGGGGCCCGTACATACCGAGCCTGGTTTAGAAGTCTCGGGCTTTTTTATCAGGATAAAAACAAAGTGTGTTATCTAACGGATGCTGGGGAGGCACTGGTTAAAAATGATATGCCTCCTTTTGAGATTATTAAAAAGCAGGTTGTGGAAAATCAATTCCCCAGTACTTTCTCTTACAAATGGTCTTCTTCGGTTGATAGCCGTTTTGCGGTGCGTCCTTTTATTTTTATTCTTCAGCTTCTATTGGATGAGCGTCTTAAGAAATATCTTAATGAAAAAGATGAAATTGCAAAGGTTGTTATTGAACATGGTGTCTCTAATAAACAATCTTGTGTGGACGATGTTGTGTCGCGCATTCTTAAATACCGACGTATTGGTGATGAATCATTAGAGGATGACTTCATTTATCTATATAAGCCTCCTAGAACTAAAAAAGAAATTAATATGACAAATGTTGTTGCAGGGCTTAGGAATATTGTTAATACTTGCGGTAACTGGTTGGAATATACCCAGCTTATTGAACGGAAAAACGGTAACTGGTCTATTGCTGCTGGTATGGAGGAAGAAGCTCGAGAACTGGTAGAGAAATATAAGGATAAGCCGCTACTGGACAGGCCTGATAACGAGGAGTATTTTCAGGGGCGATATGGTTTGCGCCCTGGAAAGACCAGGTATACCTCTCGTCGTGGCAAGAATGGTCGTGTATCCCCAGAGGATATTAGAGAACGACTTGTACTCTTGTATGTTGAGGAATATGCAAAGACACATTATATCGAGAGGGTAGATGAGCAACTCATTACCACGATTTCAAATAAATCTGGAGTACCCTTCAAGGATGCTGAGCGGATTCTTTCAGGAAAGTATCCGCATGGATTTAAGGACCGATTTCTCCAGGAGTATATTGAGTTATCACGCGGTGGGCGTGATAAGGCTACCGAATTTGAGAAGGCAACTTCTTCAATTTTTGCCGATGTTTTTGGGCTCCGTGCTGAGCATATCGGGCAGAAGGGTATCGTGCCTGACATCGTTGTAGCTTCCCGTGATGAAAAATGGGCGGGAATTTTGGATACCAAATCCTACAAGAAAAAATATAGTATTAGCAATGATCATAAAAATCGCATGCTTGAATATATTGAACGTTATTCGGAATATGGGTTGGAATTTGCCAATCTTTCATTTTTTGCATACGTAGTCTCGGACTATGGAAAAAATATAAGTTCTCAACTAGAGAATATTTCGAATAGATCTGGTCTTTTGGGGTCTGTTATTACGGCTCGGTATTTAGCTCGTATGGTGGAACGACATCAGAAGAACCCGTACATGCATGAAGAAATTCGCAAAATTTTCTCTGTGAACCGCGCTATTACTTTAAAAGACATTGACTAGTTAGGTCTGAGGCTCACCCACAAGTTTTGATATTTGACTTGTGGGTGAGCTTAGCATAATATTCAACACCTTCAACCTCAGAGATGATTGGGGACGTTTTTCTGTAGTCGATGTTGACAGGGAACCGAGGTACAACCGCGCTCCAGCCGATAGACTGAAACCATGACAACCCAACTTCTCACCGGCATCCCCGGAACCGGTAAAACCCACCACCTCACCGAACGCGCCCTACGCTACCTCGCCGACGGCAACGACCCCGCCCGGCTACTCATCCTCGCACCCACCCGCACCGCCGCGACCCGCATGCGAGACACCATCGCCGCATCCAGCGACCGCAGCCTCTCCGTAGCACCCACCCGCGCCTGGGCGGCATACGCCTTCGACCTGCTCAAACGAGCCCAAACCCGAGGACTACTCAGCGGCGTAGAAGGCAACCTCAAACTCCTCTCCGGCCCCGAACAAGACGTCATCATCGGCGAACTACTCGCCAACCACGCCGAAGGCATCGCACCCGGACCCGCCTGGCCCGACGTACTCCGCGACGCCCTCGCAACCCGCGGATTCCGCCACGAAATCCGCGACTTCTTCGACCGCATGGCAGAATACGACCTCACCGCCGAAGACGTACACGCCCTCGCCACCGAACACAACCAGCCCGCCTGGCACGCCCTCGCCCAACTGCACACCGAATACCGTGCCGTGCGAGCCCTCCGCGCCAAAAACGCCTACGACCCGGCAGTACTCATCAACGACGCCTGCCGGCTACTGCTGCGCGCCCCCGAATTCCTCGCCGAAGAACGCCGCCGCTACGACCTGATCCTCATCGACGACGTGCAGGAACTCAGCCCCTCCATCTACCGGCTGCTGCGCCTCATCGCCGCAGAAGTCGCCCCCGCAGACGCCGCGCACCTGACCGAAACCCACCCCGACCTCTTCGCTGAAGGCCCGCAGGTTGTCATGACCTACAGCGACGAAGCCGTAGTCCAGGGCTTCCGCGGCGCCCGCCCCGACCTCGTCACCACCCTGCAGGCAAGCTTCCCGAGCATGCGCACCCGCACGCTCACCACCTCGTACCGCCTGCCCGCACTCATGATGCCGCTCGTGGCGGACATTCGCCGCCGCCTGCCGCGCTACACCCGGTTCGTGCCGCTCACCCCCGAGCAGGAAAGGGCAAAGAACGGCGCGCAGGCAGGGGAGAAGAACAGTGCGCAGGAGGGGGCGAAGAACAGCGCGCCCGCAACCTTCGGACGCATCAACACCACCCCCGCCGACGAAGCCCTCACCTGGGGTGCCGCCGACGAACCGCTGCTGCACCTGGGCGCCGACGGCAAAATCCTCGACCCCGCACACTACCGCACCGCACCCGCCGGCGTGTATAAGTATGCACTCTCCAGCTCTCAGGACGAGGCGAACCTCATCGCTCAAATGCTGCTCGAAGAACGCATCTACGGCAACCACCCCTACCGCGAGTCCGCCATCATCGTGCGCAACAGCGCGGACGTGGCGCGCATCCGCCGTGTGCTCTCCTCGAACGGTATTCCCTCGCGTACCTCCGCGGCGCTCGTGCCGGTGCGCGACGAGCCCGCCGTACGCCCCTTCCTGGACGCGCTCAGCCTGCTCGTCTACGCCCGCAAGCGCGGCGAGAAGGCGCTGAACCCCGCCGTGCATATGCCCGCGACAGAAGGTGCGGAGGCGGGGGAGCGCGGCGGTTACGAGACCCTCAGCGCAACCGAAGCTGAAGAGCTCATGCGCCGAAGCCTCGACGACGTCATCGCCGAAGAAAGCCGCGCCAACCCCCTCGGCGGCGCGCAGAGCGCCATCACCCTGCTCACTTCTAGGCTTGGTGGCGCATCCAGCATGGACGTGCGACGACTCCGCCAGCAGCTACGATCCATCGAACTGCAAAGCGGCGGCCACCGACCCAGCGACGACCTGCTCCTCGGTGCCCTGCTACACCCCGAAACCCTCCCCGAAGAGGGCGTAGGACGCGCCGTGCACCGCATCGCAGCCGTGCTCTCCGCCGGACGTAAAGCACTCGCGCGCCCCGAATCCACCAGCACCGAAGTGCTCTGGGCGCTCTGGGAAGCCAGCGGCCTCGAAAAGACCTGGGTCGCCCAGTCGCGCGGCGCAGGCCCCGAGGCCGATGCCGCTCACCGCAACCTCGACGCCATGATCGGTCTCTTCGAAGCCGCCGACCGCTTCGACGAGCAGATGCGAGGCGCCGGTGCCGAACAGTTCCTCGACTTCATCGACGCGCAGGACCTGCCCATGGACACCCTCGCCGCCCGCGGCGTACGCCAAGACGCGGTCGAGATTCTCACCCCCGCGCTCGCCGCAGGTCAGTCCTGGCGAACCGTATATGTATGCGGTCTGCAGGAAGGCGTCTGGCCCAACACCACCGTGCGCGGCTCCCTGCTGAGTACCGGCGACCTCGTGGACCTGTGCGATGCGCGCCTCCGCCAGCGCGCCCAGCAGGCAGAACAGCAAGCGGGGGAGGGCGCGCAGCCTGTGCCGCCCGCCCGCATCCGCAGCTACCCCGAACGCGTGCGCGACACCCGCCACGACGAGCTGCGCATGTTCGCCGTCGCCGCCACCCGAGCCAGCACCCGACTCGTGCTCACCGCCGTGCGCAATGATGATCAGGCACCCGGCGAGTTCTTCGACTTCGTGCTGCCCACCGACGCGGTTGGTGACTCCACGGAGGTGCCCATCACCCGCGTGCGCCGCCCCGCCACCCTGCGTTCCCTGGTGGCGGAGCTTCGCCGCACCCTCGTTGAGGAGTCGCTGAACGCGATGCGTGCCGAAGACGCTCAGGACGGCGCGCAGATGCACAACGCACCGGAAGAAGAGGCCCTCACCCCGGAGGCTTCCGCGTACCGACTCGATGCTGCCTCCCGCACTCTGGCGCGCCTGGCGAATGCGCAGGCACCCGGCGCCACCCCCGATGAGTGGTGGGGTTTGCTGCCGCTTTCCAGCACGGAGCTGCTCTTTGCGCACCGCCCGGCAGAGCACGCTGAGGACGGAAACCACAGCGAAGAGCCTGCTGAAGAACAGGCTGAAAAGCCGAGCCGCCGCACGATTACGCTCTCGCCCTCGCGCCTGGAAACCATCCACAGCTCCCCGCTGGACTGGCTGGTTTCCGCCGCCCGCGCGGAAGCCCAAACCGACCTGTCCCGCTCGCTCGGCACGCTCATTCACGCCATCGCCGAAGAGTACCCGACCGGCACCCTCGAAGAGCTCCAAACCGCCCTCGACGAGCGCATTAGCTCCCTCGGCGTGCCCGCCCGCAAGGACGACGAAACCGACGAAGAGTACCGCGAGCGCGTGCCCTGGGAATCCTACGCCCTCTACGAGCGTGCCAAGCGCATGATTCTGCGCCTGAGCTACTACTACCGTCAGCACATGGGCGACGCCGGCTGGCAGAACCTCGGTGTTGAAGGCTCCTTCTCGGTGCGTGTGCCCGTGCCCTTCGACCCCGCCGGTGAAGTCGGCGAGCTGGATGCGCTGCTCACCGGTCGTGTGGACCGCCTCGAGGGTACCGCCCCGGCGGAGGACGGCACCCGCCGCTACGCCATTGTTGACCTGAAAACCGGCAAGTCTAAGCCGACCGGGTCGGAGATGGAGACGCATCCGCAGCTTGCCGCCTACCAGATTGCGGTGGAGGCTGGTGCGGGTGAGCAACTGGAGGAGCGTTACCGCGCCGAAGCCGCCGCCCTGGAGGCGGGCGAACCGCTACCGGATGCTCGCCCCCAGGAGCTGGAGTACACCGGCTACACGGGTCGTTCCGGAGGCGCGGCGCTCGTGCAGCTGGGCGCCTCGGGCGTGAACGATGAGAGCAAGACTCGCCTGCAGGTTCAGCCCGCCCTGACGGAGCACGATTCGTGGGCGGCTGAGCTGGTGCAGCACGCCGCGGAGCTGATTGCTGGCTCGCAGGTGCAGGCTCGTCACCGTGAGGGCGGCTATGGGTGCCGCCTGCCGGAGATCTGCCCGATTTGTACGCGCGGCCGGCAGGTGACGCAGCCCTAGTAGTCGTGTCCCAGTAGCCGCGCACCCCCGTTTACTTCGATATCACTCACCCCGAACCTCCCATGAGAATGATCCATGAGGAAGAGGAATTATGACTGACTCTGGCGCATACGGCGCTACTCACCCCGGCGCTCACCCCGCTTCTGGCGCCGGCATGCTCACCCCCGCCCAGTGGTGCGAGCACAATAGCTGGCAGCTGCCCAACGGCGTGCTCTTCTCGGCAGAAGCCGCTGGGAACGACCCCGCGCTCAAGCCTGCCGACTACCGCAGTGCCCTTGACATTGCCGAGATGCTCAACGGCGCCGACGGTAAGAAGCCGACCCCCGAGCAGGTACGCATGATTGAAGCGGGCCCCGCCCCGACCCTCGTCATTGCCGGTGCGGGTTCGGGTAAGACCGCGACCATGGTTGACCGCGTGATTTGGCTGGTCGATAACGGTTTTGTGCGCCCTGAAGAGGTGCTGGGCGTGACCTTCACCCGCAAGGCGGCAACCGAGCTGCGTAGCCGTATGCGTGCCGGTCTGAACACGCTGCGCCGTAGCCGCCGCGTCGCCCCGACCGATGAGGAGCTGCGCGAGGGCATCGCTGACCCGACCGTGCTCACCTACCACTCCTACGCGAATAACCTCGTCAAGGAGTACGGTCTGCGCCTGGGCGTGGAGCAGGACGCGCAGATGCTTGGCGATGCGCAGAAGTGGCAGCTTGCCGCGCAGATTGTGCAGTACTGGGAGGGGGAGCTTCCCCTCGACCACGACGGTGTGCCGGTGTCTGCGGCGACCATGATTAACCAGATGCTGCACCTTTCGGATGAGTGCGCGGAGCATCTGGTGGAGCCGCAGGAGGTGATTGACTTCTGCACCGAGCAGCTGGCGGCGTATGCGGCGGTGCCCGATCCGCGCCGCGAGACGAAGACCGAGAGGGACATTCTGAAGGTTCAACGTCTGCTGCGTAACCGCCGAGTGTACGCGCGTATGGCGATGAGCTACGCCCGCGTGAAGGCGCGCATGCAGGTGCTGGATTTCGGTGACCTGATGCGTTTTGCCGCGCGCATTGCGGAGGCTGACCCGGCGATTCGCGAGGGTGAGCGTGCCCGCTTCAAGGTGGTTCTGCTGGACGAGTTCCAGGACACTTCGCACGCGCAGATGCGCTTGTTCTCCTCGATTTACGGCGCCGATGAGGCTGTGGGTATTCCGGCGCATCCGGTGATGGCTGTGGGTGACCCGAAGCAGTCAATTTACGGTTTCCGTGGCGCTTCGGACGGTCAGATGTTCAGCTTTTACCGCCATTTCCCGACTGAGCATGCGCAGCCGCTGTTCCTGTCCATCGCGTGGCGTAACGACATTTCGGTGCTGAACGCGGCAAACCACGTGGCGGAGAAGCTGAAGGAGGTTCCCGAGTGGGTGCGTGCCGCCGACGGCGATATTACCGCCGCTCAGGTTCCCGACCTGCGCCCGCGCTGCGCCCTGGTGGGCGAGCCCGGTTCGCCCGCCTTTGAGCAGGCAGCCGCGGGCATGGTGGGGCGTGTTGATTTGACGTACCACGACTCTGACCGCGAGGAGGCTGTGGCTATTGCCGAGCGTATTGCGGCGATGCGTGCGCAGGCGGTGCGCGAGTATGAGCGCGCCTACGCGGCGCATCGTTCCGGTGACGGTTCGGTGCGTCCGCGCTTGAAGATGCCCGAGATTGCGGTGCTGGCGCGTGTGCACGGTCAGCTGGACCCGATTCGTGTGGAGTGCGAGCGCCTGGGCATTCCGGTGCAGCAGGTGGGTTTGGGCGGTTTGCTGTCCCAGCCGGAGGTTGTGGATTTGGTGTCGGCGTTGCGTGTGCTGGCTGATCCGAACCGTTCGGACGCCCTGGCGCGCCTGCTGACGGGTGCGCGTTGGCGTTTGGGTGCGGCGGATATGTTGGCGCTGGGTGATTGGGCGCAGTCGCTGGTGCGTGAGCGTGAGCGTGCCCTGCGTGAGCAGATGGCGTTGCGTATGCTCGCGGAGGCTGAAGACGCCGACGATGCGGCCGCTATCAACCTGCAGGCGGAGCACCTGCGTGCCGCCCAGGAGCGTCTGGACGAAACCCTCAAGGGTGCGGTGGAGGATTCCTCCGGCTACGCCTCCCTGATTGAGGCGGTGGAGAACCTGCCGCAGGACGGCGCGGATGGCGAACCTCTCTACGGTGAGCAGTACCGCGGCCGCCGCTTCTCCCCGGCGGCGCTGGAGCGTCTGCGTGCTTTTGCTGAGCAGATGCGCGTGTTGCGTGCCGGTTTGAGTGAGGATTTGGGCACGCTGCTGTACGAGATTGAGCGCACCATGCTACTCGATATTGAGTTGGCGGTCCGCCCGGGTACCGACCCGCTGGGTTCGCGTGCGAACCTGGATGCTTTCCACGAGGTTGCCGCCACCTACGGCATGTCGGCGCCGCGTATTAACGCGATGATTTACGCCGGTTCTGACGGCGTGAGCGCGGAGGAGGGCGACCCGGGCGCGCGCCGCTTCCTGCTGTCTTCGGGTGGCGTGAGCTACGTGATGGGCTTCCTCGCGTGGCTTGAGCGTGCCGATGATGAGGAGAAGGGCCTGGCGTTGGGCGCCGTGGAGCCTGACCCGAACGCGGTGCAGCTGATGACCATGCACGCGGCGAAGGGTCTGGAGTGGGATCATGTGCTTCTGCCGGGTCTGTGCGGTAGCGCGACCGGCGGGCAGACCCCGAACCTGTGGCAGATGTCGGCTAATGCGGCTCTGCCCTGGCCGCTGCGTGGCGACCGCGAGTACCTTCCCTCGATTCTCGAGACTGCGGAGGAGATTACCGCCTTCGAGAAGGCGAAGGACCTGGAAGACTACCTGGGCGAGCATAAGGAAGATGCCGCCGAGCACGCCGGCATGGAGGACCGCCGCCTCATGTACGTGGCGATGACCCGTGCCCGTAACCTGCTGGCGATGAGCGCCTACCGTTGGAAGAGTACCGCCTCGCTCCCTCTGCCGGTGCAGCCCTTCTGGGAAGAGCTGATGGAGATGCTTTTCAAGTCCCTCTTCGACCTGGGTACGCCCACGGTGGATGCGCCCTCTGTGCGTTTTGAGGAGACGATGGATACCCCCTGGGCGGCGCCGCAGCTGGTGGGCATGGGCCTGTCGTACACGATGCCGAACCCCGCCGATAAGCGCAAGAAGGTGCACCTGAACCATGTGCGCCGCTGGGTTGAGCTGCTGGCCGAGTCGAAGTACCGCCTGGTGGAGCCGGTGACCCTGGTGCACGGTACGGTCGTGGATCCTGCGAACCTGCCGCCCGCACCCGATGAGGCGGCGCTGCTGGATGAGCTCGAAGCCTATCCCGTAGATGCCGATGAGCTCACCCCCGAGCAGGCGGATGCGCGCGCGACCGCCCGGACAACCTACGCCGAGCAGGTGCAACGCTACGCCTGGGTGCTGGTTGAGGCCATGGCTCCCGCCCTCGCGCAGGATTGGCAGCTGGCGGCTCCTTCCGTACGAGCACGCACGGTGGCGGAGAACTGTGCTCGCCTGAACCTGCCGGTGCCCGAATGGATTATCGAAGCCACCGAGCGGGAGAAATGGCGTGAGACGCAACCGCCTGCGCCCGGTTTCTCGCCCACGGTGGCGGCGGCGCTGCCGATTGAGGTGCGCGGCCAGTTCGCCCAGAAGAACTACGAGGATAGGAACCCGAACCTGGGTGCGGTGCTGACCGCCATGTGGCCTTTTGACCCGCTGGAGCGCCCGGTGATTTGGCGTTGGGCTTCTGACGATGCCCTCAACCGGGGCACGGAGGCGGTGCTTCGCCGCGGCCAGCATGAGCAGCTGGAACGTGAGATTGCGATTAACTCCTCGAGCCGCCGCGAGGCGGTGGAGCGTGCCGCCCTGGCGGTGGAGCTCGCCGTCGGCGCGGGTGACGATGACCTGCACCAGAGCGGGGAGGGTGTAGCGGGGGAGAGCGCAAGCCATCCTGCATCTGCCATTCCCGAATCCCTGCGCCAGCAGGCGGTGGACTGGGAACGCGAAGCCGACCTGCTTCTGCTCATGATGGGTCAGACCGACCCGGTACCCAGCAATCAGCTGCCCGGGCACCTGTCCGCATCCACATTTATCCGCCTCAGCGAGGACCCGCAGGGCACGGTGCATCAGCTGATGCGCCCGGTGCCTCAGCGTCCCTCGCGTGCGGCAACGATTGGTACGGCGGTGCACGCGCTGATTGAGGAGCACTTCGGCATCGCGCCGACCGCCGACCCGTTGGAGGCGCCCGAAGCGGAGGACACGGTGGGCGTTGACCTGGTTGGTTCCGCTGCCGCCTCCACCGAGCCCGCTGAGCCTTCTGAATCTGCAAGCCCGGCTGACCTGCAGGAACAGGACGAGTTCACATTCGAGGACGCCCACGAGGAGTCCGAGAGCGAACTGGACGCCTCCGTTCAGCGCCTCTGGGAGCGCTTCGCCAACAGCGAGTGGGGCAGTGACGAGTGGAAGGAACGCATCTGGGCGGTCGAGTACCCGGTCGAAACCCATATCGAGGGTCTAAGCCTGCGCGGCCGTATCGACGCGGTGTTCCGCACCGAGGATACGGACGGCGAACGCTGGGTGCTGGTGGACTGGAAGAGCGGTTCCCGCCCGAAGATGTCGACCATGCAGTCTCGACGTTTCCAGCTGGGTCTGTACCGTATCGCGTTCTCCCGCATTATGGGCGTGAACCCGGAGTGTATCAGCACCGTGTTCGTCTACCTGGGCGGCAAGGGCGTTGCGGAGGTGTGGGATCACCAGATCCGCGGCGGCCTGCCCACGGAGGCGCAGCTGGCGAAGGTGATTCGTGAGGCGCGCAAGGGCTAGGTAGCGGATCTCAACAGCGGATCTTCCAGCGCCGGGCGGGCGGCGCTCGCGTACTAGCGCTTGCTACAACCGAATAGAGAAAAGCAGCTCACGAGGTGTAATGCCTGGTGAGCTGCTTTCCTGCGTGGATTTTTCTGCGCGGACTTTTACGGTTAATGGCAGAGGACGCCTCTTCACCCCACTGCATTAGGGTGATGAGGCGTCCTCAGCCGCTGAAGAACTATAGAGGTACTTCGTGCCCTCGCACGCTTCCGGGAAAGAATCGCGCCGAACGACTGCCGCTCTCGCGGCCTCACTCGCGCCGCCGGCGCCCCGTGGGGTTTGCGTGCGTCTTTACTCTCAAACACAACCTCGAAAGTAGCTCTATAGATTTCTGCCATCGGTGATTGGTTGCGCGGTGCATGAATCCGGCTCGGGCCTGACATGACCGGTCAGGGCCCGTCCAATCTGTCTCCCCAATGTATCGCTGCCACGATATCAGCGCTGGTCAGTGCGCTATGGGGAGTGTGTCCGCTGGTTTTCTCGCGGCACAGCAAAAGTATTCCAGGAGTTTTTGAAAAAATCTACAGGGAAAGTTTTTACCCTAAAATGCACTATTTTGAGCACAGTTCAAGGTGAAGTTGAGGCTCTGTGGACTCTCAAAACCAAAAGTTGGTTTTTGTGGGTTTGTGGTGTATTTGCACCCGGGAAATATTGTGAATGGCACCCTTGGCACACCTTCAACTCTCAGCCTTAATCTGAGTCATTCATGCACAAAAATGCAAAACTGGTGCTCAAAAAGTGCTGGAAAACACTTAAAGAAATTTTGATAAAAGCCCGCTAAAGCCCCTCCACTAGCCCTTATGGGCATAATTTCGTTGGTTTGACAGACACTCGGGGAACTGGCTTCACCGGGCGCAGTCCAGGTGAGGTAAACCCCCAGTAGGTACAGCTCAAGATATAGTTCAGCCCCGCAGTGCAGTACTGCGGGGCTGAACCGAAAACCTATGAGGTAGGTAGAAATTTAACAGCTACTCGGCGGGGCCGACCAGCGGGCCGACCTCCTCCTGACCGAGCAGTTCGCCGGAGGCGCGCAGGTCGTCCTGAATGTCCAGGAGCATGGACACTGCGTGGGTTGCGCCGTCGCGGTCGCCAACCTCCACGGTGTGGGTGAGCCACTGGGCGATCGCGAACTCCGCGTAGAAGTTCGCGCGCTGCGCCAGGTAGGCGTCGGGCAACTGAGGCATCTGCTGGCGGTACACCTCGATTGCCTCGTCGGTGAAGTCGATGTCCTGGCAGGAGTACAGCCACGCGAAGTCCTGCGCGGGGTCGCCCACGTGCACATCGGACCAGCCGGTGACCTCCACGATGCGCGCCGTCGAGGGCGTGACGTGCAGTACGAGGTTCTCGGCGCCCATGTCACCGTGGACCACGCGCGGGCGGAACTGCCACATGGGTCCGGGGGAGAGCACGGTACGCCAGTGCGCGAGCAGGTCGGCGGGCACCTTGCCGGTTGCGGCGGCACGCTCGAGCTCGGCGTTCTTGCGCAGGCGAATCTGCTCCGAAGAGTAGGAGGGCAGGTCGGCTTCGTAAATAATGTCTTCGGGCATCACGTGCAGGGTCGCGATGTCCTTGGCGATGATGGACGCCAGGGAGGGGCGGTTCGCCGCAACTTCGCGGCGGCTCAGCTCGGCGAGCTGGTCCACGTCGTAGATGGTGCCGGGGATGTGCGTGTACACGAACACGTTGCCGCCCGCGTAGGGTACGGTGCCGGCGACGGTGGGTACGGCGAAGGGCAGTCGCGCGCGCAGGCCGGGGCTGAATGACTGCAGGATGAGGTGTTCAGCTTCAAGACGCATGCTGGCGTCGGGGCGGCGCGGGGCGCGCACTCGCCAGCGGCGACCGGTGGAGTCGGCGATGATTGCCGAGTCGAAGTCGTCGCTGTCTTCGCGAACCGGTTCGGCGCCGACGGGGTAAATCCCGGGCACTCCGGCGGAGACAATGGCTGCTAGCTGAAGGGGAGATAAAGTCACGGGTTAAGGTTACCAAACCTATGTGTGCCGTTTAGTAGTTTTTAGGATCTTTATGCCAAGTGGTGAAGATACTTGTGGACAAGGCTAAATGTGCTCGTCCGCGTATTCCTGCGCATTTCGTTGCACGCCTAACCGCCCATGCCAGATAGGCGAGCGCCTCACGCCCTGAATGAAAGCAACAGCTAAGAAGCCGCGGCGGGTCTGGAGAACACAGTCTGGGAGAATACAATGGAAGACCGGCTATCACCGCCTCGCGCAGCCGCATGCCCGCATACTCACAAGCCCCGCGCGAGCGTAAGCCGCTTGCCCGTACCGCCCGCCTTACTGATGGAGCATTATGACCGCCACACCTCAGCAGCCTCAGCATATGATCTCCGCAGACGATATTCTTGCCGGGCTTGACCCGGATCAGCGTGCGGTCGCCACCGAGCTGGACGGTCCCATGCGTGTGCTGGCGGGTGCCGGTACCGGTAAGACCCGCGCGATTACGCACCGCATCGCCTACGGTATTGCGATTGGGCGCTACCAGGGCCCGCGAGTGCTCGCCCTGACCTTTACCCTGCGTGCTGCGGAGGAGATGCGCACCCGCCTGCACCAGCTGGGTGCGCACGGCGTGCAGGCGCGTACTTTCCACTCGGCGGCGCTGCGTCAGCTGGTGTATTTTTGGCCGCAGGTGGTGGGCGGTACGTTCCCGTCCATCGTGCAGAACAAAGCCTCGCTCATTACGGAGGCGGCGAACCGTCTGCGCATCAGCACGGATCGTTCCCTGCTGCGTGATTTGGCGTCGCTGATTGAGTGGGCGAAGGTTCAGCTGCTCACCCCGGACACCATCATGCAGCGTCTGAGTGAGAAGCAGCTGCCCTCGGCGATTACCCCGCAGAATATGCAGCGTATTTTCCAGGCGTATGAGGACTTGAAGGATGAGCGTAACCTCATCGACTTTGAGGACGTGCTGCTGCTGACCATCGCCATGCTGGAGGAGGACGAGAAGCTCGCCGCGACCGTCCGCAACCAGTACCGCCACTTTGTGGTGGACGAGTATCAGGACGTGTCCCCGTTGCAGCAGCGTCTGCTGGATGTGTGGCTGGGCGGCCGCGACGATATTTGCGTGGTGGGCGATGCCTCCCAGACGATTTACTCTTTTACGGGCGCGACCAGCCGTTACCTGCTGGATTTTCCGCGCCGGTACCGTGGCGCGCATACGGTGAAGTTGACCCGCGACTACCGCTCGCATTCGCAGGTGGTGGAGTTGGCGAACCGTCTGTTGGCGGCGCGTCGCCCTCATCCGGATTCGAGCCCGCATTCGTGGGCGCCGCCGCTGGAGCTGATGTCTCAGCGCGGCCCCGGCGTGGATGTGGAGTGGTTCGGTTACGCGGACGACGAGCAGGAGGCCGCCGGCATTGCCGAGGATATTCGCGACCTGATTGAGAAGGACGGCGTGCCGCCTTCGGAGATCGCGGTGCTGTTCCGCACGAACGCCCAGTCGGCGGCGATTGAGTCTGCGCTGTCTGCCGCCCATATTCCGTACCAGCTACGTGGCGCGGAGCGTTTCTTTGAGCGCCCCGAGGTCAAGCAGGCGATGCTTGCCCTGCGCGGTTCGGCGAAGTCCACGGACGGCACCGAGGAGGTCACCCGCTACACCCGCGATGTGCTCGGTGGCCTGGGTTTTAAGGAGGAAGGCCCGCTCACTGGCGGTGCTGCCCGCCAGAAGTGGGAGTCTCTCGCCGCCCTGGTGCACATGGTGGACATGATGGCGCAGAACCGCCAAGAGCAGCTTCAGGAGCACCGCGCGAACCCGCGCCCTGGCGTGCCCGAGCCGCTACCTTTGACCATGCACGAGGTGGTGGCGACCCTGAACCACCGCAGCGAATTCAATGACGCCCCGCAGGTCAATGGCGTAACCCTCGCCTCCCTGCACGCGGCTAAGGGTCTGGAGTGGGACGCCGTGTTCCTGTGCGGCCTGAACGAGGGCCTCATGCCGATCACTTTTGCGACTACCCCGGATGAGGTGGATGAGGAGCGCCGCCTGCTGTACGTGGGCATTACGCGCGCCCGCAAGTACCTGTGGCTGACCTGGACGATGACCCGCACCGTGGGTGGTCGCGGTCAGCGTAAGCGTTCGCGTTTCCTGGACGATATTGATCCGGCGAAGCGCCGCCGCAGGGCTGAGAGCGCCGGCTCGTCGTATAGCCAGGCTCGCTTGACTCAGTCCCGTGCCGCGCAGTCCCGCCGTTCGTCGAAGGGAAGAGGAGATTATGGCTCAGCGTTTTAAACGTGAAATTCTGCCCGCCACCGAGGACCGCCCGCAGATTGAGTTGGTCCGCTCGGCGCGCCGCACCCGCACCATCAGCATGCAGCGCGACGGCGAGGATGCGCACGGCAACCCCGCCTACCGCCTGCTCATTCCCGCCGCGAGCACGAGCGAAGAGATTGACGAGCATATTGCCCGCCTGCTGCCGCGCATCCAGCGTCGTGCCGCGCGCCGTGAGCGTGCCACGCAGCTGACGGTCACGGACGAGTACCTTCGCTCCCGCGCCCTGCACCTGGCGCAGAAGCACCTGCCGGAGCTGGTCGCCTCGGGCAGGCTGGAGAAGCTGTCGATTCGCTGGGTGAGCAATCAGCGTCAGCGCTGGGGCTCGGCAACCTACGCGAACACGCAGATCCGCATCTCCTCGGAGCTGCAGGGCGTACCCGAGTACGTGCTGGATTCGGTGATTCACCACGAGCTCTGCCACCTGATTCAGCCGAATCATTCGGCGGCGTTCCGTACCCTGGAGGCGCGCTACCCGCAGCTGCTGCGGGCGCAGGCCTACCTGGAGGGGTACGCGCTGGGGCGCTCGCGGGCTGAGGGTGAGCGCGGTGAAAACAGCGACAGCTAAAAGCCCACCGACTTAAGCGCCGCTGAAAACCTATCAACCAACCGAAATACTCCAGCCAAAACACTCGAGCGGGGGTGGCTTGTATCTTCACAAGCCACCCCCGCTCGGGGTGTCAGCTATTTACTTTCGCCGCTTTACTGGTTGCCGCTTTACTTTTCTTCGGGCGCATCGCCGAAGCCGCCGTCCAGCAGCTTCTGCAGCTCCGAGTCGAAGTCCACGTCGTCCAGGCTGATTTCGTTCATGCGCGCATCGTATGCGGTGAAGTCTTCCAGCTCGGCGGGGGTGGGCAGGGTCTCCGGGGTGTCCCAGAGGCCGTCGCGCGCCTCAATGCCGTGGGCGTTTTCGTACCAGCGCCAGAACTGCTGTGCCTCACGCACCAGGCGCGGGTGCAGTTCCAGGCCGACCAGGGTCTCGAAGACCTGCTCGCTGGGGCCGCCGTCGATGCGGCGGCGCGCCATGATTTCGGTCAGCTGCGGTGCCTTGGGCAGGTTGCGGGTCGCATCCTCGGTGACGACGGATACCCAGCCTTCGATGAGGGCGAGCAGACCCTCCAGACGCTGCACCGCCAGTTCCTGGTCTTCGGTGCGCTGGGGGCTGAACATGCCGCCTTCGAATGCTTCCTGTACGGCGTCGGGGTTGCTCATGTCCACCTGGGATGCGGCGTCCTGCATGCGGTTCATGTCCACGCGAATGCCGCGGGCGTAGCGCGCCACGAGCTGAACCAGGTCTTCACGCAGCCAGGGGTTTGCCTTGTGCAGGCGGATCAGCGCGGATTCACGCACGGCAAGGTAGAGCAGGACCTCCTGCGGGGGCACCTCGATGCTGTCGGCGAGCTGCTGGTAGCCGTTGGGCAGCAGTGCGGAGGAACCGGGCGCGAGGGGGAAGCCCACGTCGGTGGAGGAGAAGACCTCACCGGCGAGCTGCGCGAGTGCCTGAGCCATCTGCGCACCAAAAATGACGGCACCGATGTTGTTCAAGAAGCCGCTGTTGAGAATCTGAGAGATCTCTTCGGGCACGTCTTCGGGTGCGCCGGGCATGACCATGGACTGGGTGACTTCGGCTGCGACCGGCTCGACCATTTCGCGCCAGGAGTCGAAGGAATGTTCAACCCATTCCGCCTTGGACCACGCCTGCACCGGGTAGTTGTGGCGCTCAATGGTGGTCACCGCGTCCAGCCAGAGGTCGGCGAGGTTCGCCGCGTCTTCTACGGCACGCTTGAGGTTTTCAGGTACGGAGGGGTCTTCACCCATGGATGCGAGCATCTGGCGGGTCTGGTTCTTCACGTTGTCCCAGTTCACGCCGCTGGGGCTGTCGGATGCGCCCGCGCCGGAGAACATCGCCTGCACCTGCGCGAACATGCTCTGCATCATGGCGGGGTCAAAGCTCATGCCCATGTTCTTCAGGTCTTCGGGGTCGATGGTGATGCCGAAGGGGTTCTGGCCGCCTTCGCCGAAGAGTGCGCTGAAGGGATTCTGTGCGTTGGGGTTAGAGGAAGCGCCCTTGCCGCCCTGGCCGGTTGCCCCTGCGGAGGGGTCGAAGCCCTGCTCCTGCATTTTCTTAATGAATTCTTCGAGGGGGTCGCGCTCGTTGGAGGCGCCGCCGGTGGGGTTCTCAGACATGTGAAGCCTTTCGTAATCCGGGGGTGGGCGCAGCTGGCCCGCTCGCTGTCCAGCCTACCGATTTTTGCTGAGAATTTCCCGTGCCATTGCTGTGGAGGCGGGTTAATCAGCTGAGGGCACACAAGCTTGTCTTTGGGCGGGGGTTTGGGTGCTTTTTCGTGCCGTCATCACCGCAGGGTGCTGACAAGGTGCGGCGCGGGTCAGAGCGTCAACGCCTCCGGCCGCTCTATTTTTAGCGGGGTAACGGTGCCCGCCCGCGTGTTGAAAAGCAGGTTTATCCGGTACTGTAGAAACCATGACTAAGTCCACCCCTGATGCTGAGCAGCAGCCGAACGCCGCCTCCGTGAGCGTGAAGAGTACTGAGAAGACGGCTAAGCGCCGTTCGCGTTTTGCGCCGCGCCGTGTGAACCTGCGTTCGGTCAGCGCTGTGGCGACGTGCGCCCTGCTGGCTGGTGCTTTTATTCTGCCCAGTTCCTATGTGAAGGAGGGTCCCGGCCCGCTCTTTGACGTGCTCGGAACCTACCAGGGTAAGGACGTCATTGAGATTTCTGGTGCGCCCAGCTATAAGACGTACGGCAAGATGAACATGACCACGGTTTCGGTTTCGGGTGGCCCGTACACGGAGCTGTCCGGTGCGGAGGCGTTCTACGGCTGGTTGGCGTTTGATGGTAACCGCAGCCTCGTGGTGCCCACCGATGCCCTGTACCCGCACGTGAGCCATGAGCAGGCGACGGCGGCGACCGGCGCGCAGATGGCTGATTCGCAGACTCAGGCGAAGGTCGCGGCAATGCGCCACCTGAATATGCCCGTGACCGAGAAGGTTCAGGTGCTTTCCACGGTGGAGGGTTCCCCGGCGGCGAGCGCTCTGAAGGCTGATGACCGCATCGTGAAGGTGGGGGAGAAGCAGATTGAGACCCTCACCGATGTTCCGAAGGCGGTGAACGCCTCGAACGGTTCGCCGATTGACGTGACCGTGGAACGTGACGGCAAGCAGCAGACGTTTAAGCTGACCCCGATTCGTTCGAGTGACGATAGCCGCTGGATTCTTGGCGCGGGTTTGAAGCAGAGCTATGACCTGCCGGCGCACGTGCAGTACAACCTGGACGGTGTGGGCGGTCCGAGCGCCGGTCTGATGCTGGCGCTGGGCACGGTCGATAAGCTGAGCGAGGGTACCCTGCTTGCCGATGAGGACGCCGGAGGCGACCCGTACCGCAGCTACATTTCGGGTACCGGCACGATTGATGCTGACGGTAAGGTCGGCGCAATTGGCGGCATTAAGTACAAGATCCTGGCGACGGGCCGTTACGGTGCGCGCTACTTCTTGGCGCCGAAGGAGAACTGCGATTCGATTGTGAAGATGCAGGCGCAGGACCCCGACCTGTTCAACTACTATCACGCCGGTCAGGTGAGCGGCACGATGGTGGTTGTGCCGGTGTCGACCCTGGATGAAGCGGTGAAGACGGTTGAGGCGATTAAAGCCGGTACCCCGGACGATTCCCTGCCCCGCTGCGGTTCCTAAAATAACCTTTCTGCCCGAGAGGTTCTCACCCATATAACGTAGAATTCAGCCCCGGTACTTTAGGGTACCGGGGCTGTTTTGCACCCTATGCTCTGTCATCACCTCAGCTTTCCCGCGCCCCAAAACCTTTCAACCCTGTTATATTTCGTTCCAATCGCTACGGAGTTCTGCCCTTCTGCTGTACCTCTGAGATACTTAAAGGCAGTTATTTTCTCTGAACGTATGATGAGCGAGGAATTGTGTCTGAGTCGACCAATAACACCGCGCATCCTAAGCCGACGAAACCTGCCGCCAAGCGCCGTAGCCCCCTGAAGGCAACGATTGCTGTGGTGGCGGTGCTCATTGTTGCTTTTGTGGGTGCGTCCCAGGTGTACACGGACTGGCTGTGGTTTGATCAGCTGGGCTATAGCACCGTGTTCACTACCCAGATTTTGTTGAAGGCCGCCGTGTTTGTGGTGGCTGCCCTGGTGGTTTCTGTGCCGCTGTGGGCTTCGATGTCATACGCGGTCCGTCATGCTGATGTGGCACCCGCGTCCGAGAAGAAGCCGCAGGAGGCGCCGAACCCGAATCAGAGCGTGCCGACGAGCGGCACGGATGCTGCCGAGCAGATGCTGCGTGACGTGTTTGGTCAGCAGCGTGCTGAGGAGAGCATGCGCCGCTACCACGAGAGCGTGGATAAGGCGCGTAAGGTTCTGCTGATTGCGGTTCCGCTGCTGCTGGGCCTGTTCATTGCTTCGGCAACGATGACTCAGTGGAGCACCGTCGCGCTGTTCTTCAACCAGCAGTCCTTCGGTAAGACCGACCCGGAGTTCGGCATGGATTACGGGTTCTTCCTGTTTGCGTTGCCGTTCTTCCGCTTGGTGGTGACTCTGGTGACCTCCGCTGTGGTGCTGTCGGCGCTCGCGGGCGTGTTCATGCACTACTTCTACGGCGGCATTAAGGTTCAGCCGGGTGGTGTGAGCACCACCGTGGCGTTCCGTCGTCACGCCGCGATTGTGGCGGCTGCGTTCTTGCTGACTCGTGCGGTGAGCTTCTGGCTGGATCGTTATTCGTCGACTCAGCAGCAGGTGGGCCGCTGGGCTGGCGCAATGTACACGGACGTGAACTCGTCGATCCCGGTGAACGCTATTTTGGCGATTTCTGCTCTGCTGGTGGCGGTCATGTTTGTGGTGGCGGCTTCGATGAATCGTTGGCGTTTGCCGTTGATTAGCACCGCGATGCTGGTGATTGTTGCTCTGGTTGCTGGCGGCCTGTACCCGTGGATTGTTCAGCGTTTCCAGGTGGTTCCGAATGAGCAGAGCGCTCAGGCGAAGTTCATTCAGCGCAATATTGATGCGACCCGTTATGCGTACGGTCTGGACAAGATTGAGACCACCCCGTACGACGCGACGATTGATACCCGTGCCGGTGCGTTGAGCTCTTCGAGCGCGACCATTGCGAATATTCGTCTGTTGGATCCGAATGTTGTGTCCTCGGCGTTTGCTCAGCTGCAGCAGTTCCGTCCGTACTACCGTTTTGATTCGCCGCTGTCGGTGGACCGCTATGCGGTGGGTAACACCACGCAGGATACGGTGTTGGCGGCTCGTGAGCTGAACCCGGCGCAGACGAGCGGAGATTCTTGGTATAACCGCCACGTGGTGTACACCCACGGTTACGGTGTGATTGCCGCGTACGGTAATCAGGTGGATTCTGCGGGTACCCCGAAGTTCTTGCAGTCCGGCATTAAGGCGACCGGTACCCTGAGCGAGGATTATGAGCCGCGTATTTACTTTGGCATGAGCTCGCCGGAGTATTCGATTGTGGGCGGCAAGGGCGACACCCTGGAGCTGGACCGTCCGCTCTCTGCTGAGGAAACCAACTCCTCCGATGCGAAGTACACTTTCGCCGGTTATGGTGGTCCTCGCGTTGATTCGCTACTGGCTCGCCTGTCGTATGCGATTAAGTTCCAGTCCTCTGACATTCTGCTTTCGGACGCAGTGCGTGAGGGTTCGCAGATTCTGTACGAACGCAACCCGCTGGATCGTGTGCGTAAGGTGGCGCCGTACCTGAGCGTGGATTCTAAGCCGTACCCGGCGATTGTGAATAACCGCGTGCAGTGGATTGTGGATGCTTACACCACGAGCGATCAGTTCCCCTACTCGCAGGGTAGCTCCCAGGACGCGGCAACCGCTGCGGGTGCTCAGCGTTCTAACTCGGTGAACTACATCCGTAACTCGGTGAAGGCTACCGTGGATGCGTATGACGGTTCGGTGACCCTGTACGCGTGGGATGAGGAAGATCCGGTGCTGAAGGCGTGGCAGGGCGTTTTCCCCGGCACGGTGAAGAGCTACCGTGAGATGAACGCTTCGCTGATGAGCCACGTGCGTTACCCGACTGACATGTTCAATATTCAGCGCACCATGCTGAATAAGTACCACGTGACGAACGCGAATAGCTTCTACGCAGGTGACGATGTCTGGTCGATTCCGAATGATCCGACCAATGATCGTAACCAGCCGATTTCGCCCTACTACCTGTCCCTGCAGATGCCTGGTGATTCTCGTGCGCACTTCTCGTTGACGACCACGTTCATTCCTCAGCAGAGTGATTCGAACTCTCGTAACGTGATGTACGGCTTCCTGGCGGCTAATGGTGATGCCGGTACCGGTAAGGACGGTGAGCGTAGCCCCGATTACGGCAAGCTGCGTCTGCTGGAGTTGCCGCGTTCTTCGGTGGTTCCCGGCCCGGGTCAGGCTCAGAACATTTTCAACTCTGATGCTGAGGTGTCGAACCAGCTGAACCTGTTGCGTCGCGGTTCGTCTGAGGTTATCAACGGCAATATGCTGACTCTGCCGGTGGGCGGCGGCATGCTGTACGTTCAGCCGGTGTATGTGCAGTCGAGCGGTGACGCGAAGTACCCGCGTCTGCAGCGCGTGCTGGTGAGCTTCGGCGATAAGGTCGGTTTCGCTCCGACCCTGGAGGAGGCGCTGAACCAGGTGTTCGATGGCTATTCGGGCGCAAATCTGGACGGCTCGGCGTCGGCTAGCCCCTCGGCTTCTGCCTCTGGCTCCTCTGGTACTTCGGGTGCTTCGACCGGTGGTTCGTCGGCTGCGCAGTCTTCGGAGCTGAAGCAGGCTCTGACGGATGCTTCGAAGGCGATGACCGATGCCGATGCGGCGATGAAGAAGGGCGACTGGGCTGCCTACGGTGAGGCTCAGAAGCGTCTGGAGGCAGCGGTGAAGAAGGCTCTGGAGGCTGAGGAGGCGCAGAGCGCGGCTTCCGCTAACGCTTCTGCATCGGCAGCGCCCAGTGCCACGGCAACGCCCAGAGCCTCTGCGGCACCGAGCGCCGCGGCTTCCGCTAACGCTTCTGTAGCGCCCAGTGCCAGCGCCTCGGCTTCTCGCTAAGCCTAAGAGAGTGAGAGATAGCGGGGGAGTAGCGCCCACTAGGTTCTTGGGCTTCCGAATCTAGCGTCCTCGCCCTAGATTCGGGGTCTGTGCTGGGACCCGGGGCCTGC
>ENA-OWLX01000140-OWLX01000140.1-metagenome-genome-assembly--contig:-NODE-140-length-23192-cov-10.959329_pt1 | contig 23192 bp, 13 predicted proteins | sample MGYA00245351_ERZ651106 | MGnify/ENA primary metagenome ERZ651106 (study PRJEB26857, sample SAMEA4031768) | metagenome | biome: human; feature: oral; material: saliva | place: Philippines | collected 2014... | reverse complement strand
GCCCCCTGCCCGAGGACAGCTACACGGTACTCACCGGCGACGGCCGCCAGATCCGCGAGACCCTGCGCAAGAACGCCTCCGACCTGCCCGAATCCATTGAGCCCGGTCAGCTGTTCGACCGCGTCATGGTGGATGTGCCCTGCTCCGGTCTGGGTGCCCTGCGCCGCCGCCCCGAGGCGCGTTGGCGCAAGTCCCCGCGCGATATTGCAGAGCTGCTGCCCCTGCAGCGTCAGCTCCTGGACGCAGCCATTGAGGCGACCCGCCCCGGCGGCGTCATCGCCTACGTGACCTGCTCCCCGCACGCGGCAGAAACCCAGAACATTGTGGCTGAGGTGCTCGAAAGCGGCGCGGTGAGCCTGCTCGACTCCGCCGCCGCACTGCGCGAAGTCGCCCTGCGCACCGAAGGGGCAAACGGCGAACCCGTGAGCGTGCTGGCGGGGGAGAAGGACCCCGGCCACACCCCCGAAATTAAGGTCAAGAAGGGCGCCCCGGCCGTGAAGGCTTCGGAGAACCCGACCACCGCACAGCTGTGGCCGCACGTGCACGGAACTGACGCAATGTTCCTCGCCCTGCTACGTAAGAACTAGCATCAGTGCTAACCCACAGCATTAGCCCGCCCGTCGCTACGGCACGGATTTGAAAGGAACCCCATGGGTATTGCCATTAACCCGTCGATTCTCTCGGCGGATTTCGCGAACCTGCAGCGCGAGCTGGAGCGCATCAGCACCGCAGACGCCGCGCATATTGACGTGATGGACAACCACTTCGTCCCCAACCTCACCTGGGGCCCGCCGGTGGTCAAGCGTCTGCGCGAAATCTCCCCGGTGCCGTTCGACGTGCACCTGATGATTGAGGACGCCGACCGCTGGGCACCCGAATACGCCAGCATGGGCTGCGAATCGGTGACCTTCCACGCGGAGGCGGCTATCGCCCCCATCAAGCTGGCGCGCACCCTGCGTGCTGAGGGCGCGAAGGCTGGCATGGCGCTGCGTCCGGCAACCGCCGTGGAACCCTACCTGGACATGCTCAGTGAGCTGGATATGCTGCTGATTATGACCGTGGAGCCCGGCTTCGGTGGCCAGGCCTTCCTGGAGGTGACCCTGCCGAAGATTGCCCGCGCCGCCAAGGCGATTGAGGGCGCGAACCTACCGGTGACCGTGCAGGTGGACGGCGGCATCGCCGAAGAGACCATCCTGCGTGCGGCGGAGGCGGGCGCAACCTGCTTCGTTGCCGGCAGCTCGGTCTACGGCGTGGACGAGGCGCTCGGCGGCCCGGAGGCGGCGATCGCCTCCCTGCGTGCGGCGGCTGCTTCGGTTCAGCGTTCCGGCACCGGTTGCGGCTGCTGCCACTAGCGGTACTCGCCGGTAACGGTACTTGTCGGTAACGGTACTAGCCAGTATCTGTACCCCGCATCTATAAAACCTCAACGCCCCGTTGCGAAGACTGCGCCTCGTCGCGGTTCTTCGCGGCGGGGCGTTTTGCGTGCCTCGCTTTCTCGACCCTTTTCAGCCCTTTCTCAGCGTCTCAGCCGCCGCAGATGTATAGCGAAAACTGGCGGGGAGGGCCACCCATTTAAGCGACATAGTGTCAGCAAGACTGTGACAAAGAGTGAAATATGTTACCCGCGGAATTCCGCGGTAAAACCGGGCATCCTGACGCTCAGAGAAGGCAAACTGAACACGTCTTGATGTAGCACTCAGATATCTGTAAGGTTAGGTATAGTTTAGTCACACTTAGGGGGAACTATGTCTTTCAACCGAACCGAGCTGACCGACACCGAAAACCAGGGCGCACCGGGCGTTAACCGCCGCGCCTTCTTCGGCCTGGCGCTCGCCTCATCGGCTGCTCTCGCCCTCGCGGCATGCAGCAGCGAGACCACCACGACCACCACTTCCGGCGGTTCCACCTCCGGCGGCAACAGCGGCACCCGTACCATCAAGGACATTGACGACGAGAACGTAGAAGTTCCCGTCAACCCGCAGAAGGTCATCGTCCTCTCCGAGCCCACCCTCGACGGCGTGCTCGCCCTCGGCGTGACCCCCGTCGGTTCCGTCTCCGGTCGCGGTCAGTCCGGCGTACCCAACTACCTCGCCGACCGCGCCAAGGACGTGCAGATTATCGGCACCGTCGCCCAGGTCAACTACGAGCAGATCGGCAACCTTGAACCCGACCTGATTCTCGTTGACTCCACCGGCGTGGACAAGCGCTCCGAATCCTATGAAACCCTCAAGAAGATCGCCCCCGTGGTCTACTGCGGCTACGCGGGCGGCGACTGGCGCATCAACTTCCGCAACGTCGCCAACGCCATGAACATGGTTGACAAGGGCGAAGAGGTCATCAAGGCATACGAAGCAAGCGCCGCAGCGCTGAAGGAGCAGCTCGCCCCCAAGTACGGCGACAAGACCTTCTCCATCGTTCGTTGGGCAGGCAACGGCCCCGCACTGATTCTCAAGGAACTGCCCGCCGGTCAGGTACTCAACGACCTGGGCCTCAAGCGCCCCGAGTCGCAGGACCGCGTCGGCCAGGGCCACTCCGAGCCCGTCTCCCTGGAGAACCTGGCATCCATCGACGCGGACTACATGTTCCTGGGCACCCTCGGCGGTGCAAGCCAGCAGAACCCGAACGCGCAGGGCTCCGCAGATCTGCAGGGCGCCGAAGAAGCACTGAATAAGGCGAAGGAAACCTCCGGCTTCACCAGCCTGAATGCAGTCAAGAACGACAACGTGATTCTCGTGGACGGCTCCAAGTGGACCTCCACCGGCGGCCCGCTGCTGCTCAACGGCATTATTGAAGACGTCAAGAAGGCGCTTCCGGTCTAAACGCCCCGTTCTAAACACCCCGTGAAGCAATCACCTGATGAAGCTTCCTAACCCCTTCCGCCGCGGCTTAAAACACCGCCGCGGCGGGAAGGGGATGCACGACCCACCACACCATCTTCAAGGACTACCATGACCGAAACTCGACCCGCACGCACTGCAGCCCGCTACGGTGCCGTCGTGGCGCTCGCCGGCGCGCTCATCACCCCCGGAGCCGCGCTGACCGGTACCACCATCGCCTTCGCGGACACCCCCGCCGCCACCCAGCAGGCTGATAAGGCTACCGTGACCGTCTCCACCGAGAAGTGGCGCGAAGGCAAGCTCGTGCTGCGTGGAACCGGCTTCACCAGCACCGCATCCGGCCGCGGCGCAGTGTTTGCTGTGAAGTTCCTCGACGCCCTGCCGGATGAGGCTCACCAGGCGATTAACCCGCTCACCAACGAGGGCGGCAACTCGCCCGCGAACTTCATGGCAATCGCCAAGGAGGATGGCACCTTTGAGGTTGAGGTGTCCCTGCCGACCCCAGAAAACACCGGCCTGACCGCTGAGCAGCTGAAGAACAAGGGCTGGACCGTGGAGGGTACCAGCCACCGTATCCAGGTGCTTTCCGGCTCCCTGGGCGGTGTGGATGCGGACGGTAACACCTATGACCGTCGCGTATCTGTGTCGCAGAATATTACGCTGAACGATCCGGCTCCGAGCCCGGTACCCACCACTGAGCCTTCTGCTACCACTGAGCCCAGCGCAACCGCAGAGCCCTCTGCTACCGCGGAACCGAGCGCAACCGCTGCGCCTACTACGGAACCCAGTGCAACTGCAGAGCCCAGTGCAACCGCTGAGCCGACCGCTACTGCAGAGCCGAGCGCTACGGCTGAGCCTTCTGCTACCGCCGAGCCGAGCGCAACCGCAGAACCGACCCCTGCACCCAGTGCAGACTCGAAAACCTGTGCCCCCGCAGACGGCTCCTTCACCCCGCGCCTGACCATCGAGAACCCCAAGGCGGTTCAGGGCGGCAAACTGCACCTGACCGGTGACGGCTGGTGCAACCCTGACGATAAGAAGGCATCCGTTATCGGTCTGAAGATTGACGACGGCAAGGTATCCCGCAACGACGCCACCGCGGTTCACGATAACCGCACCATCTGGGCTATTATCACCCCCGATGAAAACGGCCATATTGACACCTGGATTGACCTGCCCACCCGCGACAACGCAGCCTTCAAAAACGATGAAGACGCCGCCAAGTACGCCTCCGGTGAGCACACTCTGCGACTGCTGACCGGTAGCCTGCGTGAGGGCGACCGATCCGGAACCTACGGCGGCGCCAACAGCCAGGGCGGCATCAACACCACCTTCACCATCGGCGAGTACGCCCCCGGTGACGCACCCGAGCCGGTCAACGCCTCCGAACTGACCAACGGCAACGGCGTGCAGGTGAGCCGTGACGGCTCCACCGTGACCGTGACCGTGCCGAACGCTGAACCGGGTACCTGGGTGTACGCCGCAACCTACCTCGGCAACTCCCCGCAGACCCTCTACGGCTCCGGCTGGAAGCAACTGGATAGCAACCGCAGCTTCAGCTACGAAACCAGCGTGAGCATGCCCGCCGCCACCTACCGTGTGGTCGTGCACAACGGCAACCAGGGTGCTGAAAATGCGGTGCTCGGCTTCGCAGACATGACCGTGGAACGTGCCGTTACCCCTCGTCAGGATGTTTCCCGCGATGAGCAGGACGCCACCGACCAGCTGGTTGAAGAGCTGAACGAGAACCCCGCAACCGCAACCTCCACGGCACCCGTGCCCATGCGCAACGCGGGCGGTCGGATCAGCACCCGCGCCACCGACGTGGACGCCTCCCTCGCCGCCCTGGCGCAGAGCACCGCTCCGGTTGTGAACCGCGTGCAGGCTAAGGCGAAGGTTCAGAACGCGCAGAAGAGCCTGGCATCCGCCGTGCAGAAGACTGACGGCGCCGCGAAGAAGGCTGTGAAGGCAGCCGCCGGTTCGCAGAACTCGCAGAACACGCAGGGTACCCAGAACTCTGCCGCAGGTACGAAGGCGCAGGGCCCCGTCATTGAGGGTACTCAGCTGACCGGTATGACCAAGTGGCTGGTCAACAACGCCAATAACCTGCTGCTCTCGGCGGCTGGCCTGGTGGTTTTGGCTGCGGCTCTGCTGTTGCGCACCTCCAAGAAGTAAGCTCTGACCACACATTCACAGCGGCTCACGCTCCGCACCCTTGAACAGGGGGCGTGGAGCGGGTGCCCCTCCAACCACTCGGGTCACAACCCGCTGAATTGCACCGAAACGAATCCGGTAGCGTTCAGATTCGACCCCGGTACTTTTGAAAGGACCACCATGCGTGCACCTTTTTCGGGAGCCCCGAAGGCATCCCTGACCTCTAAGGCGCTGACCGCCTGCGCCGCCGCAACCCTGGCTCTGGGCTTGGGCGTTGGTACCGCATCCGCTCTGCCTCCGGGCGGTGCGAAGGCATCTACCCCCGGCACCTCCTCGACCGTGTCCTCCTCTGTGAGCGAGCACGGCGTGATTTCCTTTAGCGTGAGCGGTTTCCCCGCGAACACTGTGGTGTCCGTGAAGGTGGACGACGGCAACCTGTGCCCCTCCGATGCGGCTCAGGGTGCTTGCGTAGTGCACCAGCAGAAGACCGATGGTAACGGCAATGTTTCCGGTTCCTTCGTTCTGCCGGATGTTGGCACTGGCACCCACACTCTGCGTTTCCTTGCGACCGGTGAGAAGCGTGACAAGGACGGCAATTACCTGGGTACCGAGGCGTACACCAACCGTAGCCCGGAGTTCACCGTGGTGGGCGAGGGTGGTTCGGATAATTCCTCCTCGAACTCTTCGGGTTCGTCCTCGAGCGGTAGCTCTTCCAGCTCGAGGAGCAACGGTGGTTCCTCGAATGGCGGTTCAAACTCTAACAACTCCGACTCTGCAGACGACGCTCAGGGCTCTAATGATTCCAACGAGTCCTCGTCCAATGGCGGCTCGAACGGTTCCTCGAATGGTGCGGCAGGTGGCACGGCTGATACTGAGACCGTGTACACCGATGCTGACGGCAACACCATCACCAAGGAAGAGTACGACCGTCTGAACGCGGAAGCTGGCTCTTCCGACTTTTCCGGTTCTTCCGCCGCTCCCGCTGCTTCGGCTTCTGCGGATGCACAGAAGAATGCGACCGCTTCGGCGAGCGCATCCTCTTCGGCTGTTGCGCGCGGTACCGCGTCGAACCCGAGCGCTTCGGCTTCGGGTGCGGCTAACACCGCATCCACCGTTCAGACCGTGACTTACGGTGCTGCGTTCCCGTGGATTGGCGTGGTGGTTCTGGGCGTAAGCATTGTGGGTGCCGCTGCGCTGCTGCTGACCCGTAAGCGCTAAGACTTAACGTCGGATGCGGGTGGGGGAGTACCCTACCCGCTCCGGCGTTTCTCTCGTTATCTACCGGTGTACCGGGTGCCCCTCCTGCGGGGTGCGCCGGGTGCGCCTCCCCGTTTTCTTGTATCGAGCATAAGGAGCATAGTGGCCCGCACGAGCTCATTGTCCCGAGATGTTCAGCAGGAGAGTACGTCCCGTCAAGGGTCTGTGATTCAGGGGCAGAAGTTGGGTAAACGCCTGGCTTTTCTGTTCTTGTTTGCGGTCCTTTTGGTGGGTGCTGTGGCTGCTTCTTTGCTGTTTGGGTCGAATAATCTTCCGCCGGATCAGGTTCTGGCTGTTTTCAATGGAACTGCTTCTGAGCAGGCGCAGACGATCGTGCTGGAGCAGCGTATTCCGCGTACCCTGGTGGGTCTTGCGGCGGGCGCCGCGTTGGCGGTTGCCGGTTCGTTGATGCAGTCGTTGACTCGTAACCCGCTGGCTGAGCCCGGTCTGATGGGTGTGAACGCCGGTGCTGCGGTGGCTGTGATTGGCTCCGTGGTGGTTTTTGGTGTGATGGGTATTTGGCAGTACATGGTTGCTGCGACGATTGGTGGCGCGTTGGCTGCGGTGCTGGTGTATACGCTGGGTCGTGGCCGTGACGGGTCGATTGTGAAGCTTGCGTTGGCGGGTGTGGCGATTTCTGCGGCGCTGTCGGCGATTGCGCAGGGCTTGATTTTGGCTGATCAGGATGCGTATAACGAGTTCCGTATCTGGGTTGCCGGTTCGCTGGAGGGCCGCGGTATGGATATTGCGTCGACGGTGGGTCCGGTGATTGTGCTGGGTTTGCTGGTGGCGTTCTTTGTGGCTCCTGCGATTAATGCTCTGAGTATGGGCGAGGAGGCGGCGACCAGCCTCGGCGTGAGTGTGCGTACGACCCAGAATTTGACGTTGCTGGCGGTGACGGTGCTTGCCGGTGCGGCGACTGCTGCGGTGGGTCCGATTGGTTTTGTGGGTTTGGCGGTGCCGTTTGTGGTGCGTGCTTTGCTCGGTAATGATGTGCGCTGGGTGAATTATGGTTCGGCGCTGTTGGGTCCGGTGTGGCTGCTGTGTGCTGACGTGTTGGCGCGTGTGCTGGTGGCTCCGCAGGAGACTCAGGTGGGTATTGTGGCGACTCTTGCCGGTGCCCCGGTGTTCTTGTTCTTGATGACTCGTCGTAAGGTGGAGGCTCTCTAATGTCGAATTCTTCCGCTCTTTCGATGGCGACCGCCACCACCCCCGCTAATCGTTCTGCGCGTCGTCGTGGCCGCGATTTGGGTGGCCGCCCGGTGCTGACGGTGCGTGGTCCTGTGAGCGCTCAGGTGCCCTGGCGTGTGCTGATTCTGAATGTGGCGTTGGTGGTGCTGATTGCGGCGCTGGCGTTTTGGGGCATGTTGCAGGGTGACTACAAGATCGCCCCGGAGAAGCTAATCCCGGCGTTGCTGGGTGAGGGTAAGCAGATTACGGTGACTTTCGCTCAGCAGCGTGCGGCGCGTATTGTGGCGGCGCTTCTGGTGGGTGCGGCACTTGCTCTGTCGGGTGCGATTTTCCAGGTGATTTCGGGTAATGCCCTGGGTTCGCCGGATATTATCGGTTTCACGAATGGTGCCGCGACCGGTGCGCTGCTGCAGATTATTGTGTTCAATTCCGGCCCCGTTGAGGTTGCCCTGGGCGCTGTGGTTGGCGGCTTGGCGACCTCGGTGCTGGTGTGGTTGCTGACGCGCCGCACGGGCCTGCACGGTTTCCGCCTGGTGCTGGTCGGTATTGGTGTGGGTTCGACCCTGGCGGCGTTTAATTCGCTGCTGGTGGTGCGTGCTTCGCTGACTCAGGCGCAGACTGCGGCGTCTTGGCTTGCCGGTTCGCTGAATGACATCACCTGGGAGCGCACCTACGCGCTGCTGGGTCTGTTGCTCGTGGTGACTCCGCTGCTGCTGATGCTGGTCCGCCCGCTGGGCGCGATTCGTTTTGGTGACCAGGTGGCATCCGGTTTGGGTGTGAGCGTGAACGCGTACCGTGTGGCGGCTCTGTTTATCGGTGTGCTTCTGGTTTCGCTGGCGACCGCGACGACCGGCCCGATTGCCTTCGTTGCCCTGGCGGCACCGCACATCGCGAAGACTCTCTCCCGCAGCGGCGGGGTGGGCTTCACCTCCGCGGCACTCATGGGCGCGCTGATGGTGCTCGGCTCCGACCTGATTGGCCGATTCGCTGTTCCCGGACGCATCATTCAGGTGGGTGTGGTGACCGGTGCGATTGGTGGCCTGTACCTGATTTACCTGATTTACCTCGAAAGGAAGAAGAGCTAGTGAACACCAGTGTGACGACCCGCCTTGAAGGCGAGAACATGGTGGTTGCCTACGGTGAGCATACGGTGCTCAACGGGGTAGATTTTCAGGTGCCGGAGGGGGAGCTGACCGTCATCCTGGGCCCGAATGCCTGCGGCAAGTCGACCACCTTGAAGGCTCTTGCCCGCGTGAATCCGCTCAAGGACGGCGAGGTTCGCCTGGACGGCACCCCGCTGCCGCAGATGAAGTCCCGCGCTATCGCTAAGATTCTGGCGATGCTGCCGCAGACCCCGGAGGCGCCCAGCGGCGTGACCGTGGCGGATGTGGTGGCGCGCGGCCGCTACCCGCACCAGTCGCTACTGCGTTCCTGGTCCGATGAGGACGAGCGTGCCTGCGTGGAGGCGATGCAGGCGGCGAACGTGCTGGAGCTTGCTGAGCGCCCCATTGAGGCGCTTTCGGGCGGTCAGCGTCAGCGCGTGTGGATTGCCATGACCTTGGCGCAGCAGACTCCGCTGATTCTGCTGGATGAACCGACCACCTACCTGGATATCACGCACCAGATTGAGGTGCTGAACCTGACGAAGAAGTTGCATTCCGAAGGCCGAACGGTAGCGGTGGTGTTGCATGACCTGAACCTCGCTTTCAGGTATGCTACTCATGTTGTGTTAATGAAGCAGGGTCGGATTATCGCTCAGGGCGATCCGCGTGCGATAATTACACCGGAACTTATTCAGGAAGTTTTTGACCTGCAATCGGTCATTATTCCTGATCCATGCACTGGTACCCCTTTGGTGATTCCGAAGGAGAACCAAACAATTCATATTGCCGCTGACGCTATTTCGGCGGCCCGCGAAAGCGAATAGTTTTCGCCCCTAAGCCGCGTGGGAGTTTGCACCAACTGTCTCAGTACGGGTGGAAAAGCTTGGCATTGCGCCGAGCAGCGAACGTTAGGATCTGAGGGACCCAGGATCCCCTGCGCGTAGGGCGCCTACCCGGTGCTCGCCCGTATTTGACGCATGAACGGATCCGAGCACTGGGTAGGTTCCATTTTGGGAACCCGCAGATGAGGCACCGAGACTGCCGCATGAGACTTTGAAAGTTGTAACTTGAGAGGTTTGATGCACGGTCTCGGTGCCTCATCTCATTTAACTTCTGGGCTGGTCTGGGCGGGGGAAAAGAAGTCGCGGTGGCTTCATGCCGAGGTCTTAGTAGCGTGTGTTCGCTGTCATTCTTGTCATCTTTTGGTTCTTTCACTTTTTCCTTTGGCTGGAGTTTGGGTAAGGGATACCATAGAGTGAGGTAGTGGAGGCTAACTAGTGATAATGCGCCTCCTCACCGATTCTCACCGATTGAGTGTTTCCACAGACCAAGGAGGAACCGTTGGGCGAGCACGAACCCACCGCGACCGTTCCCGCGCAGAGCATTCCCGCACAGAGCACGTCTGAACAGACTGCGTCTGTGCAGGTTGTTTCTGCGCAGCCTCGTACCGTTGCGCCGGCTGTGCGCCCGAGCCCTCCCAAGACCCCGCGCCCCGTACCGGCACCGCGCGTGGACAGCCCCCTCATCAGCGCCCTCATCGCCGAGGCGGTCAGCCCCGAAGAGCTGAACGCCCGCATCGTTGAGGTTGTCTCCGAAGGCACCCCCATCATCGAGCCGGTGCGCCGCGAAGACGGCAGTATCTGTGAGAACGAGCGTATCGTCACCTTCCTGTACCACAACGAGCAGGCGGAGCAGGTGCTCATGTTCATCAACCGCCTGACCGATGAGAAGAACCTTGACCGTTCCCTCATGGCCCGCATCGAGGGCACCGGCTGGTGGCAGCTGAGCATGCAGATGGAAACCACCTGGCGTGCCTCCTATAACTTCTTGCCGACGTTGCCCGGCGAGCGCCCCGCCTGGCTGGGCGATGACGACCAGGTGCGCCTGCGCGCCGCCCTGGACTCCGGCGAGGGTGACCCGCTGAACCCCGAGACCGTGTGCAACCGTATCGGCCGTTGCATGGGTGTGGTGCAGCTTGAGCACGCGCCGGTGCAGGAGTTCATCCTGACTCAGGAAGAGATTGACGCGCTGCCCGCCCCCGAGTGGATGCAGACCCCTGACGGCCACCAGTACGTGCTCGGTCGCGTGGGCGACCCCGCCCCGGATGCGCCGCTGTTCATCCAGTTTGACGGTGAGATGTGGTTCAGTCAGGGCATGGAGCGCACCCTCAACCGCGCCCACGAGGCGGGCCGTATTCCGGCGATGCACGTGTTCTTCCTGCACTCTGGCGGTCGTGAGAACCGCTGGAAGGAACTGAACGGTGACAACCCGATTGCCGACTACCTGGTAGAGGTTGCGTTCCCGCACCTGGAGGCGGTGCACGGCATTAAGACCGCGCCGCAGAATATTGTGATTAACGGTCAGTCGCTGGGCGGCCTGTCCTCCCTGCTGGCGGTGCTGAGCCGCCCGGAGGCGTTTGGCGGCGCGATTGCGCAGTCTTCGTCGCTGTGGCAGCCGCAGGTCATGGACCGCCTGGACGAGCTGGAGGCGGCAGACGAGATTGACCGCCTGCGCCACCTGTACCTTGAGATTGAGGTGGGGGAGCAGGAGTGGATTCTGGTGCCGCCTCACCGAGAGTTGAAGGAGCGCCTGGAAAAGCTGGGTCTGGAGAGGGCGCGCTGCACGACCTTCAACGGCGGTCACGATTATGCGTGCTGGCGCGGTGCGATTGTGCCGTCCCTGGAGCGCATTATTGAGGCTCACCAGCGGAATATTGAACGCAGCGAGCAGGACTGCGAGGAAGACCTGCGACAAGCCGCCTAGGGCTGCACCCTCGTAAAAACAGCCCCGTCCCGCATCGTGCTCACCGTAGAGAACACCCTAAAGACCGAAACACAGAAATCGAGAGAAGATGACCGTAGAACGTAGCCCCCTGGCCCCCACACCGCTCATCCCCGAGTCTTTTGCCGCGAAGTACCGCGAAGCCGGCTACTGGATTGACCAGACCATCCCCGAGTTCCTGCTGGACGCCTGCCGCGCAAAGCCGCACTTCCCGGCGCTGGTGGCGCTTTCGCACGCGCAGCTCGATGAGGACGGCAAGCCCCAGCAGATTCGCCTCTCCTACGGTGAGCTGGAGGCGGCGGGTCGTGCCGCCGCGGCGCGCCTCGTTCAGGCTGGCGTACAGCCCGGTGACCGCGTGCTGCTGCAGCTGGGTAACACCGCCGAGTACCTGGTGTACCTGCTGGGTATTTTCTGGGCGGCAGCTCTGCCGGTGTTCTGCCTGCCGCAGCACCGCACCACCGAGCTGGTGCACTTTGCGACCCGCACCGACGCGGCGGCGCACGTGTTCTCGTCGCTGACCCCCGGCGCGGATTTCACCGCCCTGCACGAGGACGTTGCCACCGAGCTGCGCAAGAACTCCCTGGAGCCGCCGGTTGCTATTGACGTTGCCCAGCCGCTGACCCCGCTGACCGACGAGGAGCTCGCTGAAGAGTTCGTGCCCGGCGTCATTCAGAACACCGAGAACCAGCGCGCGAGCGAGCAGGTGGCGTTCCTGCAGCTTTCCGGCGGTACGACCGGCATTTCGAAGCTGATTCCTCGCACCCACGCCGCCTACCTGTATTCGGTGCGCGGCTCGGTCGATATCTGCAAGCTGAACAACAACACGACCATGCTCGTGGTGCTGCCCGCCGCGCATAACTTCACGATGAGCTCGCCCGGTATTCTGGGCGTCATGTGCGCCTCCGGCAAGCTGGTGTTTGCGGCGGATCCGTCCCCGCAGACTGCGTTCCACCTCATCGAGATGGAGGGTGTGACCACCTCCGCGCTGGTGCCGCCGCTGGCTCAGGCGTGGGTCGCCTCCGCGGAGAAGCGCGGCGCGTCCCTGCCCTCCCTGCAGACCCTGCAGGTGGGCGGCTCGAAGCTGGCTCCGGCGGTTGCGGGTAAGATCGAGTCCGTGCTCGGTTGCACCGTTCAGCAGGTGTTCGGCATGGCTGAGGGCCTGGTGAACTACACCCGCTCCACCGACCCGATTGAGATGCGTCTGAGGACCCAGGGCTACCCGATTAGCCCCGACGACGAAATTCTGATTGTTGATGATCAGGACCAGCCGGTTAAGCGCGGCGAGAGCGGTCACCTGCTCACCCGCGGCCCGTACACGATTCGCGGCTACTACCTGGAGGAGAACGCGAACCGCTACGGCTTTACCGAGGACGGCTTCTACCGCACCGGCGACATTGTGCGCCTGGTCGCAGGCAAGTACCTTGAGGTGACCGGCCGCGCGAAGGACCAGATTAACCGCAATGGCGAGAAGATTGCCGTGGACGAAATTGAAGAGCTGGCGCTGACCCACCCCGACGTTTTTGACGCCGTGGTTCTGGGCATCCCGGATGAGACCGTGGGCGAGCGCGTGGGCCTGGTCATTGTGCCGCAGGAAGGCGCCGACCTGGGCGAAAACCCGCGCCGCACGATGCACGAGTTCTTCACCTCGAAGAAGCTCGCCGACTTCAAGATCCCGGAGCGCGTGCAGGTCCTGCAGGAGCTGCCCACCACGAACGTGGGTAAGATTTCTCGCCGCGAACTGCGCGCCAAGCTTGCCGAAATTTTCGGCTAAGCCCCTTGAACTAGTAAACCCATTGAGCTAGGCCATTTTCGGCTCAACCTTACGCCCGTATTCCTAACCCTATTGAGGAGAAAAATGTCCGCACTTGAGACCCTGCGCCCCATCATGGAGAAGTACATCGTCGAGCCCGACTCCCTGCAGACCGCTTTTGACGAGCCGACCACCGACCTGTTCTCCCTGGGCCTGGACTCGATGGGTTCCTTCGCACTGCTCGATGATCTTGCTGCCGAAGGCGCCGTGATTGAGTTTACCGAGCTGGTGGAGAACCCGACCGTGGAGTTCATCGCCTCCCGCCTGGGCTAAGCGTTACCGCACCCCGAGTGCCCGCCTGCCGCGAATGCAGACGGGTGCCCGGGGTGTTTGCTACTCGCCTCGTTTTTCTTCACACCGCATATCATCCCTAATCCAGACCCCTGATCCAGAGCTTGAGAGGCCACCATGGGCGTAGCTGATACTACCGCACCCGCTAGCTTCGGGACTGCTGACCTTCGCACCGCCGCGAACCCCTCCGCACAGCACAGTGCTGACAGCCCCTGGCTACCGCTGACCACGAACGCACGCGGCATCTACTTTGCCGCGGCGATTGACCCGACGAACCCCTGCTACAACACCGCGGAGGTTCTGCAATGCCCCGCGGACACCGACCTCACCCTGCTGCGTGAGGCGCTGGTGCAGCTCTACCGCGAGAACGAGGGCTTCCGCGTGCGCACCCGCATTGCCGATGGTGCCGCCTCCCAGCAGATTTTGCCGCTTGAGGCGTTCCTTTCGGGCATTGACCTGCTCGTGGACGGAGGCGAACTGGAGGAGGGCGAACTGGAGGAGGGGGAGCTGAACGGCACCGCCGAGGCAGGGGAAGAGAACGTCTCTGACCTGGCCGAATCTGATTTGCCCGCGCCGGTGCGCGCCTGGGCGCAGCGCCTGCTCGCCCAGCCCCTCACCACCGATGAGGGCGTGACCGTGCGCAGCGCAGTGGTGCGTTACGGCGGGTTCCTCTGGGTGTACCATTCCTTCTCCCACGTGGTCGCCGACGGGTTCGCCGCGTTCAACGGCCTCTCCCGCGTGGCGGCGATATACCGCGCCCTGTCCGCCGGTCAGCCGGTCCCGGCAACCCGCCGCATGAGCCTGCAACAGCTACTCGACGCCGACGATGCCGCCTCCGACGCCCGTGACGAAGACGTCGCCTTCTGGGAGGCGAGTGGCGCCCTGGAACAGGAAGACACCTCCCTGGCGGGTCGTACCGCCTCCCCGTCGGCGCGGTCTGTGCGCCTGGCGTTCAGCATTGACGTGCCCACCCAGCAGGCTCTGCTGGATGCGGCAAAGCAGCACGCCGTCTCCTGGCCGGTGCTGGCGACCGCCGCCGTCGGCTCGTACCTGGCGCGTGTGGGCGGCTACCCGCAGGCTTCGTTTGGCGTGCCGCAGATGAACCGCATGTTCGCCCGCACCCTGCCGGAGGCGACCCGCGCCCTGGGTGCGGCGAGCGCGCAGACCGGCTGTACCGCGGTGAATGTTCTGCCGGTGAAGGTTGCGGCGACCGGTCCCATTGCGGAGTCCCTGCACTCGGTGAAGGAGCAGTACGCCCGCAATGCTGAGCATCCGCTGGCTCGTCAGGAAGACCTCGAACGTACCGCGCGTAACGCCCAGTCCAGGCTGTTTGGTGCGCAGATTAACGTGGTGCCCTTTGACGCGGTGCTGCCGCTGGCGGCACCCACCAAGGACGAGTCCGGAGCTGCACAACCGGTACCGACCGCGCGCATCCACAATATCTCTGCCGGTCCCGTTGCTGACGCGACCTTCACCCTGCGCGGCATGCCCGGCCGCGGCAACAGCATCTCATGCGAGATTGACATGAACCCGGCACTCTACACCGCCGAGGAGCTGGAACGCCACGCCGCCCGCCTGAGCGAGTGGCTGCCCGCCCACGCCGTCCAGGCGCAGCGCGAGGGTGCCTCCCTGAACAACCTGGGTTTGGCGACCGAGGCGGAGCTTGCGACCCTGCGCGAGCTGACCGCCCCGGCGCTGACCGAGCATCCGCTACAGTACAAGACCCTGCTGGGTCGCTTCCGTGATTCGGTGGCGGCGCATCCGCAGGCGCTCGCGGTGCTGGATTCTGCCCCCGCGCCCGGTGAGGTGCTCACCCCCGAGTCGGAGCGCGCCTACGCTTTTGACCGCGCCCTCACCTACGCCGAGTTGGATGAGCGCGCCCGTGCGCTTGCCGCGCAGCTGCTGGACTGGGGCGTTCGCCCCGCCGATGCGGTGGGTCTGCGTGTGCACCGCGGTGTGGAGCAGTACGTGGCGCTGTACGCCCTGCTGTACGCGGGCGCCACCTACGTGCCGGTGCTTCCGGATCTGCCCGCCGAGCGTGTGGGTGTGATGATGGAGGACGCCGAATGTTCCCTGCTGCTGCACGGGCCCGGTCTGCATCCGCTGAGCGCGCAGGAGCTGAACCCGCAGGATCCTGCACGTCACGCGAACCTGCCCCAGCACACCCTACCGCAGCTGAGCATCGAGGAACCTGTACAGGCACCCGCCGCCGAGGAGCTTCCCGGCGTGAAAACCGGCCTGGACGAGGATGCTTACGTGCTCTTCACCTCCGGCTCCACGGGCAGGCCTAAGGGCGTTGCCATTAGCCACCGCGCGATTGATAACCGCCTGCGCTGGCAGCAGCACCAGATTCCGGTGGGGGAGGGCGACCGCGTTCTGCACAAGACTCCCATCTCCTTTGACGTGCACGTGTGGGAGCTGTACTGGCCGCTCGCCGAGGGGGCCGCCGTGGTCATTGCCACCCCGGAGGGTCACCGCGACCCCGCCTACCTGGCGCGCGTGATTGCCGAGCAGTCCGTCACGGCGGTGCATTTTGTGCCGACCATGCTTTCGGCGCTGACCTCTTCGCCGGCGGCGCGCCGCATCCTGGCTGATGCCGGCTTCGGTCAGGATCGAGAGCAGCCCCTGCGCTACGTGGTCTGCTCGGGCGAGGCTCTGCAGAAGGACCAGGTGCAGGCTGCGGGCGAGGTTCTGGGCGTGTACCCGCTGAACCTGTACGGCCCGACCGAGGCGGCGGTGGACGTGACCTTCTGGGAGACTTCCGCCGACCCGCAGCGTGAGAGCGTGCCCATTGGCGAGCCGGTCTGGAACACCGGCACCCTGATTCTTGACCCGACCGGCCACCCCGTGCCGGTGGGCGTGACCGGTGAACTGCACCTGTCGGGCGTGCAGCTGGCACGCGGCTACAAGAACAACCCGCAGGCGACCGCGGCGGCTTTCGTGGAGCAGGCTCCTGCCGGTGCGCTCGCGCTGCTGAATGGTGAGAGCCAGCGCCTGTACCGTACGGGCGATTTGGCGTGCTGGGAGATTCTTCCCGATGGCCGCGCCGTCATCGGCTACCGCGGCCGCACGGACTACCAGATTAAGGTGCGCGGTCAGCGCCTGGAGCTGGGCGATATTGAGATGGCTCTTGCCGCGGTTGAGGGCGTGAGTGCTTCGGTGGCTCTGCTGTACCGCGGTCTGCGTGAGCCTGCCCTGGCGGCGGTGCTGGAGGTGGGCGACGTGTCCGCCGAGCGTGCCGAGCAGCTGGTGGAGGCGGCGCGTGAGCATTGCGCGCAGGTTCTGCCGGACTACATGGTTCCGACCCTGTGGCACACCCTGCCTGCTCTGCCGGTGAGCCCCTCCGGTAAGGCGGATCGCAAGCTGTTGGCGTCCCTCGACCTGACCCCGCAGAGTTCTGGCGCTGAGGGTCCGCACGGTCTGCTGGAGCAGCAACTGTGCTCGATTATTGCGGGTGTGCTGGGTCGTGAGCGTTTCGGCGTGGATGAGGATTTCTTCGCTTCGGGTGGTCATTCGCTGGCGGCTCTTGAGGTGATTGCCGCGGTTGAGGAGCAGCTGGGTCTGAGCGTGAGTATTGGTGCGCTGTTTGCGCATCCGACCGTGCAGGCTTTGGCGGCGTCCATTGCGGGCGAGCGCGGCGAGGGTGCGGAGTTCGCGCCGGTTCTGCCGCTGCGCGAGCAGCCTGCTGCGTATGACGCTACCGATGCCCCCGCGCCGCTGTTTATCCTGCCGCCTGCGGGTGGTTTGGGCTGGTGCTATGCGGGGTACCTCTCGCATCTTCCGGCTCAGCAGGGTGTGTATGCTTTGCAGGCTGAGGCGTTTTCTGACCCGCAGGCTGGCTTTGCGTCGAGCCTGCAGGAGCTGGCTGAGGGCTACCTGAAGCTGATTGAGAAGACTCTGGCGGAGCGTTCGTTGCCGCGTCGTTTTGCGTTGATGGGCTGGTCTGTGGGCGGTACTGCCGCGGTGCAGGTGGCGGCTTTGGCGCAGGCTGCGGGTGCGCAGGTTGAGCGCGTGGTTCTGTTGGATGCGTATCCTTCGGAGCAGTGGCAGGGCGTGCCGGCGCCGGATGAGCAGGAGAGCTTCCGTGCGCTGCTGCGTATGGGCGGTTTGCCGGAGCCTGCCGCCGATGAGCAGCTTGATTTGCCCGGTACGTTGGAGCGTCTGCAGCGGGCGGGTTCGGCGATGGGTTACCTACCGGAGGAGAAGTTGGGCGTGTGCTTGGGTAGTATGCGTGCTTCGGCGGCGTTGATGCGTGGTGCTGAGCAGGCGTTCTTTGATGGTGATGTGTTGCTGGTGGGTGTGCCGCATGAGGATCAGCCGTACCTGGATGCGGCGGGTTGGGAGGCGCATGCGTCGTCGTTCCGGGCGGTGCTGTTGGAGGGTACGCACCCTGATTTGGTGAATCCGGCGCGTCTGGCGGAGGTGACCGGCCACTTCGCCGGCTAACCCCTATCACTGATTTCCCCATAACTGATGTAGCCCGGAGGTAATACGTTACCTGCGGGCTACATCGCTTAAAACATGCAGTTGAGTTAAAAAACGAATGCCCCCGGTTGATGAATCATCAACCGGGGGCATCGTTTAGCGTCTAACGCAGAACCGGGGTTCTACCGCTAAATGCTTAGTGCTGCTCCAGCTCGGAGTTAGCGTTCACGTTCAGCAGGTCGTACTTAGCGAATGCCTTCGCGGGAACGTCTGCTGCAACCTCGCCGCGCTTTGCCAGCATCTGCAGGGTGCGGACAACAACCGACTCTGCATCGATGTGGAAGAAGCGACGTGCACCCGGGCGGGTGTCTGCGAAGCCGAAGCCGTCAGCACCCAGGGTTGCGAAGTCGTTCGGAACGAACTGGCGGATCTGGTCGGGAACCTCCGAGGAGAAGTCGGTGGTCGCGATGATCGGGCCAGCAGCGCCAGCCAGCTTCTGGGTCACGTAAGGAACGCGAGCGGGCTGGTTCGGGTTCAGCAGAGCCTCTTCCTCAGCGGCAATGCCGTCGCGGCGCAGCTCGGTCCACGAGGTGACGGACCAGACGTCTGCGGAGACGCCCCAGTCCTCAGCCAGCAGCTTCTGAGCCTTCTCGGCCCACGGAACAGCAACGCCGGATGCCAGCAGCTGTGCCTTGGGGCCGGAGGTCAGCGGAGACTCGCTGATCTTGTGGATACCCTTGATGATGCCCTCAACGTCAACGTTTGCCGGCTCAGCAGGCTGGTGAATCGGCTCGTTGTACACGGTCAGGTAGTACATGACGTTGTGGTCTTCGTCCTTGGTGCCGTACATCTGCTCGATACCGCGCTCAACGATGTGAGCGATCTCGTAGCCGTATGCCGGGTCGTAGATCTTGAACGCCGGGTTGGTGGACGCCAGGATCGGGGAGTGACCGTCGTTGTGCTGCAGACCCTCACCGGACAGGGTGGTACGACCTGCGGTTGCACCGATGACGAAGCCGCGGCACATCTGGTCGGAAGCTGCCCAGAAGGCGTCGCCGGTGCGCTGGAAACCGAACATCGAGTAGAAGATGTAAATCGGAATCATCGGCTCGCCGTGGGTGTCGTAGGAGGTACCGATAGCGGTGAACGCTGCGGTTGCGCCTGCCTCGTTAATACCCACGTGAACAATCTGGCCCTCGGGGGACTCAGTGTAGGTCAGCATGAGCTGGTGGTCAACGGGCACGTAGTTCTGGCCGTTGGGGTTGTACAGCTTAGCGGACGGGAAGAAGGAGTCCATACCGAAGGTACGTGCCTCATCGGGGGTGATGGGAACGATACGGTGACCGAAGCCCTTCACACGCATGAGGTCCTTCATCAGGCGGACGAACGCCATGGTGGTAGCAGCGGTCTGCTTGCCGGAGCCCTTCTTGGTCTGTGCGTAGACCTTGGACTCGGGCAGGGTAATCTCGGGCTGTGCGTTTGCGCGACCCGGGAGGTAACCGCCGAGCTCCTTACGGCGTGCGTGCATGTACTGCAGTGCCGGGTGGCTTGCCTCGGGTACGTAGTACGGCGGGTTGTACAGATCCTTCTCCAGCTCCTCGTCGGAGATGGGGATGTTCAGGTGGTCACGGAAGCCCTTCAGTGCTTCCATGGTGAACTTCTTGATCTGGTGGGTGGAGTTACGTGCCTCGAAGTAGGGGCCGAGCTCCGCACCCTTAATGGACTGTGCCAGGATGACGGTGGGCTTGCCCTTGGTCTCCATAGCTTCCTTGTAGGCTGCGTAGAGCTTCTTGTCGTCGTGGCCACCCAGGCGCAGGTTGAAGATCTGCTCGTCGGTCAGGTCTGCAACCAGTTCCTTGGTCTCGGGGTACTTGCCGAAGAAGTGCTCGCGGATGTAGCCGCCGTCTTCGCCGCGGAAGGTCTGGTAGTCACCGTCGAGGGTTTCGTTCATCAGCTGGATGAGCTTGCCGCTCTTGTCCTTCTTGAGCAGCTCGTCGTAGTCGGAGCCCCACAGGACCTTGATGACGTGCCAGCCTGCGCCGCGGAAGAATGCCTCAAGCTCCTGAACGATCTTGCCGTTACCGCGAACGGGGCCGTCCAGACGCTGCAGGTTGCAGTTGACGACGAAGGTCAGGTTGTCCAGGTGCTCGTTTGCTGCCAGCTGCAGTGCACCACGCGACTCGGGCTCGTCCATTTCGCCGTCGCCCAGGAATGCCCAGACGTGCTGCTCGGAGGTGTCCTTGATCTTGTGGTTGTGCAGGTACTTGTTGAAGGATGCCTGGTGGATTGCGTTCAGGGGGCCCAGACCCATGGAAACGGTCGGGAACTGCCAGAAATCGGGCATGCAACGGGGGTGCGGGTACGAAGGAATACCGTTTGCGCCCTTGGTCTTCTCCTGACGGAAGCCGTCCATCTGCTCTTCGCTCAGGCGGCCCTCAACGAATGCGCGGGAGTAGACACCGGGGGAGGAGTGACCCTGGAAGAAGACCTGGTCGCCGCCACCGGGGTGGTTGCGGCCGCGGAAGAAGTGGTTATGACCCATTTCGTAGAGGTCAGCAACACCTGCGAAGGTGGAAATGTGGCCACCAACGCCGATGCCCTTCTTCTGGGCACGCTGAACCATGATTGCTGCGTTCCAACGAATCCATGCGCGGTACTGGCGCTCGAGTTCCTCATCACCGGGGTACTCGGGCTGCTGATCTACGGGGATGGTGTTGATGTAGTCGGTCTTGACCAGAGTGGGGACCTTTACGCCCTTTGCGCCAGCCTCCTTGAGCAGTGCGCGAAGGATGTACTCTGCACGCTCGGTGCCGTGAGTCTTGATAAGGTCCTCGAGGGACTCAGCCCATTCCTGGGTCTCTTCTACGTCGATGTCCTTCAGGCCATCAAGAAGGGTGCTCAGGGAGTGCTCGTTCGGTACGTTAGCCAAACTAATCCAACCTCTCTTCTGTGCGGTTGTGAGATTGCCCGCCGCGCGTTGTTGCGTTGTCGAACAATCTTTGTGTTTAAGCGCTATAGATCCGTGGGGTCTACTTCGCTACTTATCTCTACTATCTTAGACCTAAAGATGGGTCTCTTGGTCTCAAATAAGGGTTTTTGTGATGTGGGTTTCGCTTTGTGACTATCTGAACGGAAAATACTGTGCATCAAAAGTGCCACTTAGAGTCTTTTTACACCTAAATGGCGCGGAACGATGGGGTTGGCGGAATGGCGCGGAACGATGGGGTATGGTCTACCTAAAAGGTCGTGCTCCAACATGGCTTGATGTGGCTTAGTGTGGGGCGCGGTGGGAAAACGAAAAAATACTGAGACATAGAACATGTGTCATGGATTTGCGTAGCCACCCAAAAACCCGTATAGTTTTCTCTTGTGTTCGCCACTGAAACGCAACGAATCAGTGAGAACTAAGGGTCTTTAGCTCAGCTGGTAGAGCGCCACGTTTACACCGTGGATGTCATCGGTTCGATCCCGGTAGGACCCACCGCTAACCCCCGGTACCGCAAGGTATCGGGGTTTTTGTTTACCCGGTTTTGTTTACCCGGTTTTGTCTCCCCATTAACCTGCTGCGAGGGTACCCGGCGGGAAGCTCACGAAGATAATCCAGCAGGAACCGTGATTCCTTCGAGCATAAAACTGCACTCCACCTATATATAGCCTGCCCTAAGCGCGTATCCTTATATACATGACTGAAAACAAGAAGGCACAGATTGGTGTCACCGGCCTTGCTGTCATGGGCGCAAACCTCGCCCGCAACCTGGCACGTAACGGCTACACCGTGGCACTGCACAACCGTTCCGTAGAGAAGACCGACGCACTGCTGGCTGAGCACGGCGCAGACGGCGACTTCATCCGTACCGAGTCCCTGCAGGAACTCGTCGACTCCCTCGAGTCTCCCCGCCGCATCCTGATTATGGTCAAGGCGGGCGCACCCGTCGATGCAGTTATCGAGCAGCTCACCCCCATGCTCGATGAGGGCGACATCATCATCGACGGCGGTAACTCCCACTTCCCCGACACCATCCGTCGCGAGCGCGCCCTGGCTGAAAAGGGCCTGCACTTCGTAGGCGTTGGCGTCTCCGGCGGCGAAGAGGGCGCTCTCTGGGGCCCCTCCATGATGCCCGGCGGCTCCGCAGAGTCCTACAAGCACATCGGCCCCATGCTCGAAAAGATTGCAGCGAAGGCACCGCAGGACGGCGCACCCTGCTGCGCATGGATTTCCACCGACGGTTCGGGTCACTTCGTGAAGATGGTCCACAACGGCATCGAGTACGCCGACATGCAGGTCATTGGCGAGGCTTACGATATTCTCCGCTCTGTGGCAGGTATTGAGCCCGCACAGCAGGCAGAAATCTTCAAGGCCTGGAACAAGACCGACCTGAACTCCTACCTGATCGAAATCACCGCAGAGGTGCTCGCGCAGGTAGACGCAAAGACCGGCAAGCCCCTGGTCGACGTTATTGTTGACGCAGCTGGCCAGAAGGGTACCGGCCTGTGGACCGCTAAGGCCGGCCTGGACCTCGGTTCCCCCGTCTCCGCTATCGCAGAGTCCGTGTTCGAACGCGCCCTCTCCTCCTCCGAGCGTGAACAGCGCGAGCAGGCACAGCACGAACTGCCCGCAGGCCTAATCGCAACCACCGGCGTAGGTGCAGGCGACCCCGAGTTCGTTGAGGATGTGCGCCGCGCACTCTTCGCCTCCAAGCTCGTTGCGTACGCACAGGGCATGGACCTGCTCACCCGCGCAGGCAAGGAATACGGCTGGGACCTGAAGCTGGACACCATCGCATCGCTGTGGCGTGCAGGCTGCATCATCCGTGCCGAGCTGCTGGGCGACATCATGGCTGCCTACGCTGATGAGGCTCCCGCGAACATGCTTCTGGCACCCGCGTTCAAGAACCTCATGGAGGAGCTCGTTCCTTCCTGGCGTCGCGTGGTGGCTAAGGCAACCGCATTGGGCATCCCCGTGCCGGTGTTCTCCTCCGCACTGTCCTACTACGACGGTCTGCGCCGCGACCGCCTGCCCGCATCCCTGATTCAGGCTCAGCGTGACTTCTTCGGTGCACACACCTACGGTCGTATTGACGAAGAGGGCGCCTTCCACACCATGTGGAGCGGCGACCGTTCCGAGGTGAACGCAGCGGACATTCACGTTCACTAAGCTCCCGTAGCTGAACACATAAAGCCCGCCTTCGACTGGATGAGAATCCAACCGAAGGCGGGCTTTCGTTATGTCTTGATCTGGGGTGCCACGAGATATTCAGGGGTGCCCCGAGATATTTCAGCGGTTTCTCAGGGGTATAGCAGGGGTAGCAGGGGGGGGAGAGAGAAGACCCAGATCGGAAGAGC
>ENA-OWLX01000138-OWLX01000138.1-metagenome-genome-assembly--contig:-NODE-138-length-23410-cov-7.417512_pt1 | contig 23410 bp, 17 predicted proteins | sample MGYA00245351_ERZ651106 | MGnify/ENA primary metagenome ERZ651106 (study PRJEB26857, sample SAMEA4031768) | metagenome | biome: human; feature: oral; material: saliva | place: Philippines | collected 2014... | reverse complement strand
CAGATATTTGTATGCAAAAAACCGGACCCCTAGACGCTGACAGCGAGAGGATTGATAGAAACTTGCAAGGATAATCAGGCTAAAAATCACGGTCGGACTGATAGCAGTTTTTAAAATAAAGGTAGCAGCAATTCAAAAAACAAGTAGGGAGATTGTTAGAAAAGTAGCTGTATCTGAACCAGCCTTATTGACTAGCTGTTTCTTCTGCTCAGCCAAAATTTGACGTTTGATAAAGTTGATTTCCCTTCTTTTTGCAATCTTGAAGGTTCGAGGTCAGCTTGCTGCTCCTCCTAAAAAACTGATCCAGCGTGTTGCCCAAACGTTTACAAATCGCAATGCAAAGGCTGAGGCCGGGATTGTACTTTGCTGACCTCAATCAGACCGATAGTCTGGCGGGTTACACCAATAGTGTCTGCTAAAGCCCCTTAGGTCAGGGCGTACTCAGCTCTGGTCATCTTGAGTTTCAGACTCTTCGCCATCCTGTCCGATCTCCTGTTCCTCTTTTTTCTTTTTTCCAAAGGACAACAGGCTCACACCGATGACCAATGCAGACAAGCCAATGATGGTAAAGGTTTGGTTTTTTTGCGTCAGACCGATTATAAAAAAGACAAATCCAGAAGAAAAATAAATAAGGGAAACACCAGATTGATTCTTGTTCATGTCTTGTAGCTCCTTTCAACATCTGTATTATACACCATATTTTGCAAGATATATATTGCATTTTTGATAAACAAGCAAAAAGCAGCCGTCAGAGGCTGCTTTCATTTCCATTAGGCTACAATCGCCTTGGCAACTTCTTCTGTCGTCATGCGGGAAAAATAGTGATTGGTATCAATGATTTTTAGTTTTTCAAGGACATCTTGATACTCATAGCGCGTGCCGATGAGCAGATTCTCCACATCCGATACATCCCCGATACCAAAGAAATCTCCGTAAATCTTGATCGACTCGATGACTGATTTTTCTGTCTTGATGTAAGAGGTAATCTTACCAGACGGATAGCGAACACTGCGTTCTACGGTGTATTCTGGCGTTTCGCCAAAGGTCCAATCCCACGTGGCAAACTGAGTATCACGGATTTCTTGGATACGCGCCAAATCTTTTTCAGACAGTTTATACTCATCCATATCCGGATATTCTTTTTTCATCTGAGCAAGGATGGCATCTTTAAATTCCAAGACGGTCATTTTTTGAGGCAGTTCCTTGTTGATATTGGTCACACGGGCCCGGACAGACTTGACTCCTTTAGACTCGATCTTATCTTTTGATACTTTCAGTGCATCTCCCAGCACCGTCATATCAACATCAAACAAGAGACAGCCATGGTGCATCATGCGTCCTTTGGCATAGGCTTGTGCATTTCCGCAAATCTTTTTGCCATCAATTTCAAGGTCATTACGTCCAGTGAAATTCGCCTCTACTCCAAGTGTCGCCAAGGTATCGATAACCGGTTTTGAGAAGGTCTTGAAATCAAAGGCTCCTTCTTCTGATTTGTTGGAGATAATGGTGTAGTTGAGATTGTTCAAATCATGGTAGACAGCCCCGCCACCTGACAAACGGCGCACAACATGGATGCCATTTTTGTCTGTGTATTCTTTGTTGATTTCCTGAATGGCATTCTGGTGTTTGCCGATGATGATGGCTGGCTCATTGATCCAAAGAATAAAAATTTCATCAATGTCTGTCAATTCTTTGAAAGCATAGGCTTCAAGAGCAATATTGTAAGCAGGGTCATTTGAGTTGTTTACGATGTATTTCATATGTCGTACCTTATCAAGCGAAACAGTTCTTAACTTACCGCCCGATGAGGATTCCTTTCTTGACAAAGATAATTCTATTATAGTGAAAAGGAGGGCTTCTGACAATTGAAACGACTTGTACAAAATGAAATCAAAAAGCTGACCTAGTTTGAAAAGATTTTCGAAGAGTATTAGAAGTTCGAATGGCTCCAAATTGCCATAGAGATAGACAAAAAACGAAAACCTATCATATTATGCAAACACGATAGGCTTTCAGAATAACTATCTATTTTTGGGAGGATCTTGTCATTTTCTCAGCAGCTTGATTTCATCTATCAGTCCGAATGGCTCAATGACAAGATATTGGTTCAGTCCGCCGCGGAACTCACAGCCTAAAGTATTGGTTACTTCAATGCGGAGTTCATTTTCCCCGTCATGGAAAAGACCGCTGACAGCTAGATGATAAGGCGGTGCAATCTTTACACCTGCAGACCGACCGTTGACAAAAACTTTGGCGATTTCATATACATGCCCCAAATCAATCCCAACAATATCTTTGGCATCTGCCACTGTAACTGTTGCAGTGTAGGAGGCTGTACCGCCTCGTCTGTCATAGCCGTCTAGACTGCTAAGCGGTATTATCTCTGATAGTTCTGCAACCGAGGTAAATACAGGGTAGCTCTTGGCATCCGCAAATTCCAGTTGCCAGTCCGTCTTCAAGGTTTCTGTATAGCTGTAACTGCTGCCTGACTTGCCGCCTGCTTCTTCGTCTTCGCCAAATATCCAGACAACTGTCTGATATGGCTCCAGCACTAAGTGATTGTCTGCTACTTCAGAGTAACGGTCTTCATAGGCATGGTAGGCAATTGCAGAGCGCTTTTCAAATGCAAAGGAAACTGTCGTATCAACTGTTTCTGATAAACTTTCATTAAAGAAAAGCCAGTAATCTTTCCCATCTTTTTGGTAATGGTAATAGACCAGGTCCTTAAATGCTGTATTCAGTGTCAGTTCTGCGTAACTTGACAGATAATTTCCTAATTTTGGCAAGGCAACAGTCTGAACTGGACCAGTGAGGTTTCCGGCGTTATCTGGCAGGCTGTCAACAAAGACTAGTTTGACACCTTCTGCCAATAAGCTGTTAAAGACAGTTGTAACTTCGTCTGGCAAGTATTCTGCATAAGGAACGACCAGAATTTCAAACGTTTCCTGATGAATACGCAGTCTGCCATTTTCAATCTCAGCTGTCCTCAGCAAATCACAGCTTACAATATCAAAGTCAAGCTGCGTTTCTGTCAATACCCGCGCTGGGATTTCAACCGGCATAGCCTGTCCTGCCCACTCCAACTCTGCTGGGTAGAATAGCGCAATCGGTGCTTTATGAACGCCGTTTGAGAAAAGACTCATCAAACGATTGAGGTAGTTGTCCAAATAGGACATGTAGCGAAATTGAGGGTTATTCCCACGTGCATAAAAATGAGGAGGGCAGTCCCAGTCCGGATAGTCTTTGGGACTAAAGGCATGGGGCACGATATAATTAATCCCGCGGACGATGAGATGATCTGCAATCCATTTCATGGTTTTCAGCCCCTCATTCCAGCCATAAGCCCCAAAGGCTTCACACATGGCGCGTCCTTTTTTATGAGGATAGAGATGGGCTGCAGATGCTCCTAATTTGGCAAGAGCAAAATGATAAAACTGCCCATCTGAACCACCTGTTTGAAAGGCATCATGGTGATAGGGCATACCGGGAACGACCTGCGTCCCAATGACATCCACTCCTGAGAAGTGCTGAGCCTCCTGCCCGCGAAAAAAATGTCCTGCTCCATAGCCGAGCCTAGCATGTGCTCCATTATCCTCAATATTGTGACCCAAATAAGCAACACCATGACTGCTGCACCAATCGGCCAGTACCTGAGTAAAATTTCGGTTGTATTCGCGGGTAATCACATCCATGTAAGAAACACGAGCTTCTCGGTGTGCTTGCCCTGAATCTGGAACCCACAAGAGCGGCAGCAATTCTTTGTCAAAGGGCAGGTCTTTTTCTAGACCGGGTCTCCAAGGCAAAACCATATCCGCCCTACCAATGACCGCATCTGTTCCTTTTATATTTCCAAAGCGCGGCTCATCTGAAAAGAAAGCTTTTATCGTGTGACCAAAATGCTCTCCGACATGAGCTAAGTGCTTTTCGTAAACTTCATCAACCAAAATCTGAGTAGCCTGCGCAACTAAGGGGTTGAGATAATCCTTTGTGGCCTCTTCTCCTCCTTCGTGGGTTGAAAAAACGACAAAGACAGACCAATTCCCTTTAGGAATATCCAGATAGATTGTATCATCTTTGTAAGCAGCCGTAATATCTGTTACCGTCTTAATGTCAACGGGGTCTCCTTCTTGATTATAGTTTGAAGCCCGCTCTACCAGATAAACACCCAAGAGATCTATTATTTCCGTTTGTTTCGTTTCCCATATACGCCCTTTGAGCTGGGCGGCATCGATTCGGGCACCAGCCATTGGACCTGCCACATCAAAGCGCCGCATGGTAAGATATTGTTTGAGAAATTCAGGATGTTTTTCTTTAATCTTACCATTTGCAAAACCAGTTGGAAAATGAGAATCATCAAGAATCCAGATTTCCATATCTCGTTTCTGGCATTCTCTGATAATAATGCCCAAGTCCGTCCACCATTTTTCTCCAGCAAAATCTGGATGAGGACGAGACTCAACACAGACAGCTCTCATACCAGACTGATAAATTTTTTCAACGTAATCAACTAAGACTGCTTCTTCTTCTCCATGTTGCCAGAAGAAAGGGAAAAGATGATTGTTCATTTGCATCATAACCTCTTTCTAAGTTTGTCCCCTAGTAACTTGCCGACAATAAGTTAGAGGGTGTCTTTAAATATTATTGTGTTTTCTCACCTGTTCCAAATACCAGCGTCAGTACAATCGGCACAAAGAATGCGACTGCAGCAGCTAAGATAAAGGAGTACATGCTTGAAAGATTACCATCCGGTGCGATAAAAAGCGGAATTCCCATCAAACCGCCGCTACCAAAGCTGTAAACAACAGCGCCGTTGAGGGTTTGAATAAATCCTGCAATCCCGCCGCCGATAAAGGCATAGACAAATTGACGGCGAACCGGAAGAGCAATAGAGTAGATGATTGGCTCTGTAATCCCCAAAAGCCCTGTCAAACCAACTGAGAACCCCATTGATTTTTGCTTTTTATTTTTAGTCTTAAGAGCATAACCAATCGCTGTACCTGCAAGGGCAAAAACTGTCACATGAAAGACTGCATTGATTGGATCTTGTCCAAGGTTTGTAATATTGTTGATCAGGACTGGAATAAAGGCATAATGCAAACCAAAGACAACAATAACCTGCCAGAAAGCACCGCCGATAATACCAAAGATAAGTGGGCTAAAGTCGTAAATTGCCATGACAACTGTTGCCAAAGCATCTGAAACCCATGTCATAACAGGACCAATCACCAAGAAAGTGAGCGGTGCTGCAATGGCAACGGTCAGGAATGGCACAAACATCAGTTTCAGCACTTCTGGGAGAACCTTTTTGAAAAAGCTTTCTAATTTAGCTGCTACCCAAGAAGTCAGCATGGCTGGGAAAAGCGATTGAGTGTAATTGACGAGTACCACCGGCACGCCAAGAAATGACAGGGCAGTCCCTTCACTATAAGCCGTCACAATATCAGGATAAACCAAGCCTGCCGCCAGCATTGCACCGATAAAAGGATTACCTCCAAAAACCTTGCTGGCATTGTATCCGACCCAAATCGGTAGGTAGTAGAAGAAGGCTTGGGCAACGGAATACCAGATTTGATAAGCCCCATCTGTTTCTTTCAGCAGACCAAAAGCCAAACAAAGGGCCAGCAAACCTTTCATAATACCGGCAGCCCCCATCACGCCAAAGGTCGGTGTCATGATTCCCACTAAACTCTTGAAAAAACGGTTAAAAAGATTTGTCTCTTTTTCTTCCGTTACTTCTTCATCCACCTCTGGAGTCCCCATCGCTGCCAAGAATTCTTTATGGACATCTGGAACATTTGTCCCGATGATTATTTGGTACTGCCCGCCAGAAAAGACCGAGCCTGCCACCTTTTCCAAACCGTCGATTTTTGCTTTGTCAACGATTTTTTCATCCTTCAGAACCAAGCGCAGACGTGTTGCACAGTGGGTCACGCGTGTGATGTTATCCTTACCGCCGACAGCGGATAAAATATCTAATACCATTTGTTCGTATGCCATTTTTCTCTCCTTATTTATAGGTTTTATTTACAAAGTGATAACCAGCAGTACATCTCTGGTAAAGCGGTGCATCAGTACCTGTGTCTGATGTTTATCTGCCAAATAAGTGGCTGTAGCAGCCATTTTTTCCTTGCTTTCTAAGTCAATATAAGTCATCTGGCAAGCGGTAAAATCACCTGCCAGCTTGACTTTGATATTAGACGGTAAATAAACCAGAATATAGGCGTCATTTCTTGCGACACGGATTTCTGGCGTATCATTTTCCAGAAGTTGCTGGGCTGGACATAAGTCAAATAAGTTATGATTTTCGATAAATTCCCTTATAAAAGCATAGTCCCAAGCTCCTTTAAAATGAAGCGCATCCCGCCAGTCATAGGGACTTTCAAAGGCTTCTCCCACTCTGGAGTCAAAATCCAGCTGGCTGTTGTGCCAGGACCAGATACCATGAGCACCATAGGTGACACCGCCGCAAGCACCTGACAGCACACTCTGCCAGGCCGCCTTGCGAACATCTTCGCGGGAAAACCGACCGTAGACCTGCCTGCTGTAGCCCATCATTTCATAACAAGGTTCTGAGTTTAACAAGGGCCGCCTAGGCTCCATGGCAAAAAAATCTTCCGCCAGCCGATAGCTGCACTGAGGAAATTCACTATTGTGTCCCGACTGGAACATGTAAAAATCCAAATCTGGACTCTCTTTGAGAAGCTTAGGCAAATCATTTTCACGGCCGCGGATATGAAGAGTCGTCATCGCTTTTGGATTATTGATCTTAACACGTTTAAGAGCTGCTAGATAATAGTCCTCAACCACTTCATCCGTTTGAAAATCCGTATCCCCGCTAATTACATAGATAGGCTGGTATTTGTCATACAGACCCATGACCTTATCCACATAGCTGGCAACCTTATCTTTCGGAAAAATTCCCAACTGTTTAATCGGCATTTGACTGGCCCAAGTATTTGGTACATAGTTGGCCCACAGCAAAACCAAGGCAACGGTCATCCCCTTCTCATAGGCCTTTGCGAACATTCGGTCGGCTCTTTGAAAATAAGCTTCGTTGTAGGCCTCAAAATCAAATGTTCCGTCAGCTTTAAATGCAAACGGCTTACTGTCCAGCTTCGTCTGGCTAGCATCCCACTGCTGCAGCATATTGATTTGCAAGACATTAAACCCCTGGCTTTTCCGATAATCCAGATAATATTCCCAATCATCCTCTGAAATATTTGTAAAAGCAGACCAACACGTATCAGCCAGATAAAAAGCCGCCTTCCCATCTTTCATAAAATACCGTTTATCAAACGCAACCTGAAACATAAAACTCCTTTCACAAAACAAGATACAAAAAATAAGATACAAAGCCGTTAAGCAACTCACAGAAAAATAGGAAACCTGACGAAGAAGCAAGGCTTCTAGGAAGTGTTTCTCTTTTTTCAAAGAGTTGTAGGCGTGTTCAGTTCTAAGATACAAAGGGACGGTTCGGCTTGCCGAAAATTTCTGTAGGAAATTAGGAGACTTGACGAGGAAGCAAGGCTTCTAGGAAGTGTTTTTCTTTTTTCAAAGACTCGCTTTCTTATTTCTAGGCTCGTGAAGAAAACATCCACTGGATATTTTCTTTAGGGCGTGTTTGATTACATCAAAACATAAATCCATCTATGCTTATCATTTTTTTGCATCTTTATCTTTTTTTAAAACCTTTTATAGCACTAATTATAGCGCTTACATGGTATAATGAAAATACCATTCCTTAACAAAAAGACTACCATTTTTTTAGGAGAAGTTATGAACTTTAAAGAATTGGACCAAGAACTTTACCGTTTGACCGATAGCGAATACCGCTATCTCCACCAAGAATACAACGACTACAGCGAACATTACCGCACCTTCTTAACAGAAGGGGCCAGAGTATTTCAGTTTTATCTGAAAAATATGATTGCTCAAGAAAATAATGACACCCACTACTACATTAGAAAACAAAGCCGTTTTGCCCCCGTTCCGGCCCATGTTACCGATGTCATTGAACTTAATTTTGTCTATCATGGCGAAAGCGTCCAGTATATCAACGGCAACAAGATTCTCTTGAAAGAAGGCGATTTGATTCTGATTGATACCGAAACGTCTCATCAGGTGGACAGTGCTGACTATAACGATATTATCATCAGTATCAATATTGAGCAGGCATTTTTTACGGAACATTTTTTCAATCACCTGCAAAATCCATCTGCCCTGACTAAATTTCTCTTTCAGGCGATTTCACAAAGCCAAAATCACAATCAGTACCTGCTCTTTCGCAGCCATGACTCGCACAGACTGAGGCTTCTCTTTCGGCAATTGCTTTGCGAAGTGTATGAACCAGATATACTGAATGCAGACTATCAAAATCATCTGCTGCAGCTCATCTTGCTGGAACTTATCCGGTCATTTTCCGTGGAAATCAATGGGACCAGTGATGATTCTCACAAGCAGCAACTGACCCTAGAAATCCTGTCTTACATCAATTCTCACTACAATAAAACAAATTTGGAACACTGTGCCAAACACTTTGGCTACAACCCCAGTTATTTCAGTGTCCTTGTCAAAGACTGCACTGGCGAAACTTTTATGCAACTGCTTCAAAAGAAACGACTGGAGGCTAGTCTTCCCCTTCTTCTGCACAGCAAAGAGTCGATTCGAGATATTTCACAAGAGGTGGGTTTCTCCAACCTTAACCACTACTATAAACTCTTCAAAGATACCTATGGCATGACACCAGCAAAATACCGCCAGAAAATAAAATGATACTCAATAAAAATCAAAAAGCTGATGAAGTCTGAAGAGATTTTCGAAGAGTATGAACAAGTCAAAACCAGCACCCTTTTGGTATGCTGGTTTTTTCTGATTCCTTATCTATGTAAAATACTATTCGTCAATCGGCTTATAAAAGCCTGCCCGTATGGTTTTGATGGGAGCCAGCCACTCTAAAAACAGGTCTACCCACTTATATACCTGAGCATTTTGGTTGCTGCTTTTGACCCCTGTCCGTAAATCGCCTAGAACCAGGCCATGCTTTCCTTTATTGAAAATATGGAGTTCATAAGGGACACCTGCCTTTGCCAATGCCTGACAATAAGCCATCGAATTGCTGGCAGGAACCAAGACATCTTCTGCTGTATGCCATACAAAACTTGGTGGTGTGGCAGTACTCACATGCTTTATAGGATTTAATTTATCTAATAGCTCTCGGCTTGGAAAAGCCTTGCCCGAAGCTGCATAGGAAACTTTATGAAACACTTCTTCATCGTAGTCTGGGTAAATATCAAAGGCGGCATAGGCCAGAAGCAGGTGTGTTGGGCGAAGCAAATCAGCAGCCTTTCCCACTAAATCTCCCAGCCATTCTTTATCCCAATACACTCCCAGCTGCCCGGCCACATTTCCCCCTGCAGAAAATCCTCCGACAACGACATAATCAAGGTCAACATGATACTTTTCAGCATTTTCCTTAACAAAAGCCACCGCCTTTGCAAGGGCAAGCAAGGGATTCGGAAAAGCAGAGACCGGTGCCGCAGGCAAGCTTTCCAGCTGGTCAGGCGCCATTTTTTCCCTGCCTTCGGTTGCATAATGAACCACCACTACATGAAAGCCTTCTGATAAAAAACGCAGAGCGACTGACTCATCCTCTCGAAAGGATGTCCAAAAGTACGCACCGCCCGGACAAATGACAATCGTAGGATAGCGACGCTGGGCATCAATTTCTGGATGCGGCTCCTGCAAATAAAACTTGGCATATGCCCCATTTGCATCTAATTTCTTTTCAAAATAGTTCATTTTTACATTTCCTCTATAAAAATTTATTCAGCTCGTCAGTCATTTGTTTATAAAATAGTTTTGTTTGAACTTTGATTTTATAGGAACTGACTGTATCAGCCTCTTTTAAAATCTATCAATTGACAAATTGCTGTCAGCAGCTTTGATTGTTTCAAAAAATGGATGGAATGCTTGTAATGTTTGTGTCGGTCAGGCCTTGCCTGCCAATTGATTTTATGGGCAAATTCCCGCCAAAGCAAACGAAAAACTTGATCTAATTTGGCTTTTCGTGGTTCAAGAAAAAACGTCTAAAACAGACGTTTTTAGTTTACTGAAGCCCCATTAGTCGCAATGACTTCTTTATACCAGTCAAAAGATTTTTTCTTGGAGCGTTTGAGTGTGCCGTTTCCATCGTTGTCACGGTCTACATAGATGAAACCATAGCGTTTTTTCATCTCACCAGTTCCGGCAGAAACCAGGTCAATACAGCCCCAAGTGGTATAGCCTAGAAGTTCTACACCGTCTACATTAATCGCATCGCGCATAGCCTTGATATGGGCAGCCAGGTAGTCAATGCGGTAGTCATCTTCGACATAACCATTTTCATCCGGTGTATCAACTGCTCCCAGACCGTTTTCCACGATAAACATAGGTTTTTGATAGCGATCCCAGATGACGTTAAGGGTAATTCGCAAGCCCAGCGGGTCAATCTGCCAGCCCCACTCAGAAGCTTCTAGGTAAGGATTCTTAAGCGATGCAAAGATATTTCCGGCAGTTTTTTCATTGACCTTTGGATCACCAGAAGCCACACGGCTGGAATAATAAGAGAAGGAAATGAAATCCACCATATAGGTCTTGAGCAAGTCTAGGTCTTCTTTTGTCATTTCAACCTCAATACCCAAACGCTCCCATTTCTTCTTGGCATAGTTTGGATATTCTCCTCTGGACTGGACATCGATGAAGAAATAGCTTTCCCGATCTTCCTGCAAAGCTGCCCAGTAATCTGCCGGATTGGCTGTATTTGGATAATACTGACCAGCTGCCAGCATGCAGCCAACCTTGTTTTCAGGGTCAATCTCATGTGCCAACTTGGTCGCAATAGCTGAGGCTACCAATTCATGATGGGCTGCTTGGTATTTGACCTGCTCTTCATTTTCCCCTTCTTCAAAGTAAAGTCCTGCTCCCATAAACGGTGCATGGAGAATCATGTTGATTTCATTGAAAGTCAACCAGTATTTGACTAGCCCCTTGTAGCGGGTAAAAAGGGTGTGGCAGAGGCGCTCGTAAAATTCCAGCATTTTGCGGCTGCGCCAGCCCCCGTATTCCTCAATCAAGTGCATCGGACAGTCAAAGTGGGTAATGGTCACCAAGGGCTCAATGCCATACTTGTGGCATTCCTTAAAGAGATCTTCGTAAAATTTTAGACCGGCTTCATTAGGCTCCAGCTCATCTCCCTTTGGAAAAATCCGAGACCAAGCAATGGAGAGACGGTAAGTCTTAAAGCCCATTTCGCCAAAAAGCGCAATATCTTCTTTAAAATGGTGGTACATATCAATGGACTCTTTTGCCGGATAGAAATAGCCATCCTCAAAGTCAAACATCTTTTTCTTACCAGCAATAATCGGGAAACGGTCCGCGCCAATCGGCACCACATCAACATTGGCAAGGCCTCTACCATCAACATCATAGGCCCCTTCACATTGGTTGGCAGCAGTCGCTCCGCCCCATAAGAAACCGTCTGGGAAAGTCAATTTTTCTGTCATTTTTTCCTCCTCATTTTATATATTATGCACTATAAAGTTATCATTTGGATCGATGATCTGCTTAAATTCGATATGTCCGTCACTGTAAGTCATCTGACAAACCGCACAGTTAGGCAGATATACTCCTTCTGGAAGGGTAATTCCCAGAACCTGGACCAAGCCCCAGATCGCTGCGCCATGGCTGACCATCAACACCGTTTTATCAAGATTTTTATCCATAATAGAGATGATTGTGTCACGAACACGCTTCCCCACATCTCGAATATCTTCTCCGCCAAACGGTACAAGCAAGTCTTCAAATGATCTGCTTCCGGGTCTGAATTTTGGAAGAAGTACCTCTTCTCGCGCCTCAAAAATGCCAAAATTCATTTCCTTAAGACCCTTGGCCTGTTGATAGGGAGCATCTGTGACCAGTTTTAGAGTATCGGTTGCCCGTTCCTGAGTGGAAGAATAAGCCACATCAAAAACAATCCCTTGCCGGTCAAAATAGCGTCCAACCTCTTTGGCCAGCTCGATTCCATTTTCCGTCAAAGGGGAATCACACCAGCCCTGAACCCGCTTTTGAGTATTGAAGAGGGTTTCCCCGTGCCGCATGAGATAAAATGTTTTTCTCATTCAAGTCCCCTTTTTATATAGTATTTCCTGCTGGATCGGGTCGATAATTTCCTGCAAATCAAACGTGGCATCCTGATAGGTGAATTTCAAAATAGCACAGTTTCTCATCCGGACTCTTGGGAAATCTGTCAGCACATGCCTGAAAAACTGAGCGATGGCCGCACCATGACTGACCATTAAGATTATCTGGTCATCTGAATGGTCAAGAACATCCCGAATCGTGGCAGCCATTCTCTGACGCACATCTCTATACGATTCGCCGCCATAGGTAACAAAATATTCACCGTAGCCAATATCCCCTTGCAAAGGTGGATTGAGGTATTCCTGCTGGCCTTCAAAAGCACCAAAATCCTGCTCTTTCAAACCCTTCAGTCGGATATAGTCACTTCTTCCGCTGACTATTTCAGCCGTATCGCAAGCCCGCTCCTGAGTGGAAGAGTAGACCCTGTCAAAGGCAATGCCCGAGTCCTGAAAATACTGTTTGGCTGCCAAAGCCTGCTCAATCCCTAACTCGGTTAAAGGGGAGTCACAGGCCCCCTGAATCCGACTTTGGGCGTTAAAACGAGTCTGCCCATGCCGCATTAAATAAATTGTCTTCATCATCAAACCTCTCTCACTCTTAGAAGAGTGTCTTATTAATCGTTCAAGATGTTTGCAGCATTTGAAGCAATTAAATCTTTGTAATAGAAGAAAGAATCCTTGCGATAACGGTCAAATGTCCCATTACCAGCATCATCTGCATCTACGTAAACAAAACCATAGCGCTTGGACATCTCTGAAGTTGAAGCTGAAACCAAATCCGTACAGCCCCACCAAGTATAGCCCATCAGCTCCACACCGTCTTCAATGGCTTCGTACATCTGTTTAACATGCTTTTCTAAGTAATCAATACGGTACTGGTCATGGATAGAGCCGTCTGCTTCCACTGTATCTAGGGCTCCAAGGCCATTTTCAACGATAAACAAAGGAATTTGGTAACGGTCATACAATTTGTTAAGGGTCACACGCAGGCCGACCGGATCAATCTGCCAGCCCCAATCAGAGGCTTCCAAATATGGGTTAGCCTCTCCAAGAGTCAGATTTCCTGCTGTTGCTTTTTGATCTGGCGTTTGATTGTTTGGATGACGGGTTACAGAAGACATGTAATAAGAGAAACTCATAAAGTCAACGGGATACTGCTTTAATATAGCCTCATCACCAGTCTCAAACTGGATTTCGATATTATTTTCTTTAAAGAAGCGCTTCATATAGCGTGGATATTCCCCGCGAATCTGTACATCGGAGTAGAAAAGATTGGATTGATCTTTCTGGATGGCATTCATGATATCATCTGGATGACAGGTAGCTGGATAGGCTTCCATGCGTGCCAGCATCATGCCGACCTGATTATTCGGGTCAATTTCGTGCGCCGCTTTTGTTGCCAAACTGGAGGCAATAAATTGATGGTGGACCGCCTGATACATTTCATCCAAGTGGAGCTTGCCATCTTCAAAAAGGAGTCCTCCTGACAGATAGCCCGTCATTCCTAAGATATTTATCTCATTAAATGTCAGCCAGTACTTGACCTTGCCTTTGTAGCGCTTGAAAACTGTTTCAGCATAGCGCACGAAGAAATCGACTACTTTACGGTTTTTCCAGCCGCCGTATTCGGTCACCAGATGGATAGGAAACTCATAGTGAGACAAGGTTACAAGCGGTTCAATGCCGTATTTATTGAGCTCATCAAAGACCTTGTCATAAAAGGCAAGCCCTTCTTCATTGGGTTCTAGCTCATCTCCTTTCGGGAAAATGCGTGGCCAAGCAATGGATAGACGAAAAGTTTTAAAGCCCATTTCAGCATAGAGGGCAATGTCCTCCTTATACCGATGATAGAAATCAGAACCCCAGCGTTTCGGATACAGACCTTCCTTGTCCTTAAGAGCAAAGTCCAGCCGCTCACGGTTCATCGGCGTTGTAAATTCGCTGCCCATACTTTTACGCTCTTCTGGAGAAACGGCACGCGCAGTGTCTGATGTGGCAAAACCGCGGCCACCCTCATTAAAGCCGCCTTCAAACTGATTGGCAGCTGTGGCACCGCCCCATAAAAAACCTTCTGGAAATTGTTTTGTCATTGTATCTTCCTTTCCTCTTTTCAAATTCGTTTATCATCTGTAACATGAGACATCATCTTTCATAAAAATCAAAAGCAGACCCGATTGCTGGCTAGCCGCAGGCATAACCCAGATTAGGCCAAGCAAGCTTAGGACATGCCTTTGAATATTAAAGACTGTTAGTCCAAATCCTCACCGTTACTTGCAATCACTTTCTTGTACCAGTAGAAACTGTCTTTTGGAGTACGGCTAAGCGTTCCCTTTCCTTCATCATCCATATCCACATAGATGAAGCCGTAACGCTTGCGCATTTCCCCTGTACCAGCTGACACGATATCGATACAACCCCAAGTCGTGTAAGCGATGAGGTCTACTCCGTTGGCAATCGCATCTCCCATAGCCTTGATATGAGCTCTATGATAATCGATACGATAGTCATCATGAATAGAGCCATCTGCTTCTACTGTGTCAATAGCTCCCAAACCATTTTCCACAATCATCAATGGAATTTCATAGCGGTCATAGATTTTTTCCAGATAGTATTGAAGTCCTGTCGCATCATGAGCCCATCCCCAATCAGAATAGGTCAGATAAGGATTGCGGGCCCCTTCTGAGAAGTTACCTGCCACCTTGTCTGTGATTTCATGGGTGGTGACATTGTTGGACATATAGTAAGAGAAGGTGTAGATGTCTACAGTACCATTTTTTAGGTCATCCAAATCTTCTTCTGTTATCTCCAATTCCACATTGTGCTCAGCCCATAGTTTCTTGGCATAGGTACCATAGGCCCCCTTGACCTGCACATCTCCGCAATAGTAGATACCCGACTGCCACTTGTGCTCTGCCGCTAAGATATCAGCTGGGTCGCAGGTTGCTGGGTAGAAGGTAATTCCACAAATCATATTTCCAAATACAAAGTCTGGATTGATGGTTTTTCCAAGGCGGACGGTCTTGGCAGAGGCAACGAACTGGTTATGGAGAACTTGGTAGCCCTCTTGGTAATCCGCATCTGTCCCATGGCCGCCCATCATGTCTAGGAACATGGTGGTATTGTTGATTTCGTTGAAGGTTAGCCAGTATTTGACCAGGTCCTTGTATTCCTTCATGATAGTTTCGGCATACTTGACATAGAAATCAATGAGTTTACGGTTTTTCCAGCCTCCGTAGTTTTGCTCTAGGGCCAAAGGGGTGTCAAAATGCCAGATGGAAACCAGGGGTTCGATATTGTACTTATGGCACTCTTCAAAGACCGACCGGTAAAAGTCCAACCCAGCCTGATTTGGCTCCGCATCATCTCCATTTGGGAAAATCCGAGCCCAGGAAATGGACAGGCGAAAGATGGAATAACCCATTTCAGCAAAGAGCTTGATATCTTCCTTGTAACGATGATAGAAATCAACCGCCTTGTGGTTAGGATAATAATAATCATCAAGGACTGCAAAGGTTGCCCCTTCTGGAATACGGGCATTGTGGCCCATTCCACCAGCCTTTCCTGGCTTGCCATCCTTATCAATATAGGTCGTATAGCGGGGGCTGTCCACAGTACCACCGGTGGTCACGTCGGTTTGGACAAGGCCACGGCCATCTTCGTTATAAGCACCTTCTGCCTGGTTGGCTGCAATGGCGCCACCCCAGAGGAATGTTTTTGGAAATGTTGACATGTTCTTTCTCCTTTACTTTCTTATCTTATAAATATAGTATAAATTGATTGAAAACCCTTTTCTTATCGAATAATCTGGTATAATGATACTATCCTATGGTTTAGGTATTTTTAAAATTTAAACCTGTCCTTTGCCTGCATGGCTTTTGCAGATGCTGCCAGATCCTGCATCCGCTTTTAGAGCCCTTTTGTTTGACCTATTTTTTCTGTTTTTGACGTTCCTTATTTTGAGAGGTTTTTTATGAAACAACACCTTACCGACCAATTTTTTCAGCACCAGATTGATTATGACAATCAGCTCCTTCCGCTCAAATACTACCATACCCATGTAAAGGAAGGAATCCCTGATGTTCTCTTTCACTGGCATAATGAATTTGAAATCAACTATGTTTACGAAGGCAGTGCCCGCTATCATATTGATTATCATTTTTTTGATAGCCAACCTGGTGATATTATCCTCATCCGCCCCAACGGCATGCATTCTATCCATCCTCTGGATCATTTGGAGCATGTGACCGACACTTTAGTCTGCCATCTGGATTTACTGGGAGCTTCTGTTTTAGACCAAACTTCCATGCTGTATTTGCAGCCCTTGCAGACTGATGCTCTCAAATTTGAGCCGCGAATCCAAGCTCATCAAGAAGGCTATCAGGAAATTAAGGCTGTTGTCTTTTCTATCTTTTCTCTCATCCGCTCGCAAGAGCCTTATTATGAACTGCTGCTAAAGGGTCGGCTCTTTGAGCTGTTTTACCTGCTTTACCAGTATGGTTATGTTGTCAAGAAAAACACCGATGACCTCTACCGAAAAAACGAGAAACTTCGCGACCTCATTGACTACATTCATCATCACTACGCAGAAGCCCTGACCATTGAGCAAATGGCTGATTATATGGGCTACAGCAAAACACACTTCATGTCCGTCTTCAAGCAGCATACCGGCACCTCCTGTATGGAATTTGTCATTCAGGTGCGGCTCAGGGAAGCCTGCAATCTCCTGTCTACCAGCCTGAAATCGGTACTTGATATTTCCAATCAAGTCGGCTTCAGCAATCTCTCCAATTTCAACCGGCAATTCAAGCGCTATTATCACACAACTCCCAGCCACTATCGCAAACAGTTCCGCAAGGAAAAGAATTATCTGGCTGCCAGACCAAGTGAATTGGAAAGAAAATCCCCCTAATCACTGCAAGACATAGCTAAAAAAGATTTCAATTAAAACTGTTCTCAATAAACAGGCAAACCAAGGGCTAGGTGCGAACCTAGCCTTTTTTTCAGCCTGATTATTTGCTGTAGTCAAAATGATATTGGTCCAATGGTCCACTGAACCAGCGTCCATTTAAGACCGTTTCATTCAGTTCTTTTTTTAGATCAGCAGATAAACTGGTATCAGACTCCATTTGTGAGATAATATCTGCTGCTGTTTCCTTATCACTGGTCATCGTGATAAGTGCTTCTTTTGCATTCGCATCCATACTCAAGACCTGCTCTCCAGAAGCCGTCCAGGCATCCCACTGAGGCAGTTCTTCTCCATTTGGATTTCCCTTTGCTAGAAAATTTTTGAGATAGGCTTTAAAATCAGCGCTTAACTCCTTGGCGCCATCCGTCTCAAAATCTTCCCCAATGAAGGCAGCGTAATTTGACGGTTCTTGTAAGAGCGGCTCAAAAACTCCGTGAAAGGCACCTAGATAAGCTGCTGTAGTTGGTGTAACCTTGGCATCATCTCCGTAATGAATCTCCGAAATGTAGATTGGAGAGTTGTAATTTTCGCCCATTAAGCGGGCACTGTCAAGGGTATTGGATAAGCGATAAAGGGCACTGCCGTAGGTTTTGGCATAGGTAAACTCCTTCATCTTTTCTTGGTCTTTAAACAAACTGCCATCGGAAACACCTGCTGCAAAACGGTTATCAAAGGCTGCAAAAAGTGAAAATTCATTGGTTCCTGTTACTAGCATCAAAGGAACATCATTGTATTTCTTGCTTTCAAAACCTTCTTTTGGAATGACCTTGCCATCCTTAAATAAGTGCGGAAAAACAGACATCCGAATGCTGGCATTCCCCATAAGAGGCGCCAAGCGTTCTGCAGAAAGGCTATAGAGATAGTCTTTGACATCTTGACCGCTTGTTAAAAGCCAGCTTTTTGCCTCTGCCTCTGTCGCCTTGACACCGTCTTCCACGACAAGCGGAGCAAGGGCTGTTGCAACAATGTCCTGACTATCCGCTTCATCTGCCAAAGTCATACCGCCGCTATAAGAAATCGCTTTATGGTATTTGCCTTCAAACAGCGGTGAAATCAGTGTCGCCATGACATCACGTCCTCCAGCAGAAAAACCTGTCAGAGTAACATTATCCTTATCGCCGCCAAACACTTCAATGTTTTCTTGAACCCAGTCCAGAGCTGCCGCAATATCTAAAAGCGTATAATTTCCTGAATTTTCCAAGTCAGTTCCTGTTTTCAAAGCTGCTAAGGGATTGAAACCTAAAACACCTAGACGATAGTTGACCGAAACATAAACAGCATTGAGATCCTTGGCAAACGTATTGCCTTTAATTTCCTGTGCATGGCCTGTCTGATTATTACCGCCGTGAAGAAAGACTACTACCGGTAGTTTCGTCTCGGTGGAGTCCGGTCTGACGACATCCAGATTCAGAGCTCCTTCTGAGCCGACGACTTCGCCATTGGATAGCTGGGTGAATTTTTCTCCAGCCTTTGTTGCGTCAAAGGTGCCGTCCCAGGCTTTAATCGCCTGAGGTTCTTTCCATCTCAGCTCACCAACCGGCGCCTGCGCATAAGGAATGCCCAGCCATTCCAAGACGCCGTTGTCTTTGTCTTGATTTCCTTTTACTTTTCCGCTGGCAATCGTTTGTGTGACTTCGTTTTTGAAGCTGACCGTATTCTGTTTGCCGCTTTGACTGCAGGCCGCTAAAAATAACAGCAGCAACAGACTGACCCATTTCAAAACTTTCTTTTGGGCATTGTTGACCTTCTCCTTTCAAAAAAGATTTCCTATCATAAAAGCAAGTACTAAACCTCCTCCTCCTTTCTTTCGATTTATATAGGCTGTCAAGAAATTCCAGCCCGTATCTTCTGTATTATTTTTACAAATTTAAAGGAGCCGGGGCAGGGATTCCCTGGCCCCTTAAAATGTAATGTTTATTTAACTGCAGTTAACAGATAGTCTCCGCTCTTAACCTGACTTTCTTGTGTAAACAAGATATCAGTATAATCTGCTGCATTGGTCACTATGATTGGCGTGATAATCGGCAGATTTGCTCCGCGAATCGTATCGATATCAAAGGAAGCAAGTTTTTGTCCTGCGGTTACTTTATCCCCTGCCTTGACAAAGGTTTCAAATCCTTTTCCTTCGAGAGACACAGTATCCATACCAATATGAATGAGCAGGTCTGCTCCATTTTCCGTCCGAAGACCGATTGCATGTCCTGTCGGAAAGACAAGGGTCACTTCTGCATTGGTTGGCGCTGATACCACACCTTCAGTCGGTTCAATCGCAATACCATTTCCCATAGCGCCAGAAGCAAATACTTCATCCGGCACATCCGCTAATGTCACAATCTTCCCTGTCAAAGGGCTGGCAATGATTTCTTGTTTGATTTCTTTTAATTCTGGAGCTGCTGGTTCAGTTGGCTCACCGTAGAGGTTAGGAACCGGAGCAAGCATTTGAACTGCAAAGGAAGCAACCACTGCTGCGACACTCAGGCCAATCATAATCCACATACCTGACATTTCACCAGTTGTTGCATTAACATAGGCTGGATATTGGAAAACTCCCATACCGCCCATGTTGTATCCTATAATATTAAAGAACATGGTCAAGGAACCAATCACACCGGATACCAAACAAGAAATGTAAAACGGAATACGCATTGGCAGGGTCACCCCGTAGATAGCCGGTTCAGTAACCCCAAAGATAGAGGAGATAAACGCTGGCGCCGCTACAGATTTTACTTTCTTTTCTTTTGTTTTCAGCATAATAGCCAAAAGAGTACCTGTTTGCGTAAAGTTAGGCAAAGCTGCTGGGATTAAGATAGAAGACATACCATTGGTTGCAATATCCATAATTGCAAGCGGCACAACTGCCCAGTGCAAACCAAACATAACCAAGACTTGCCAAAGGGCACCAAGAATGAATCCGTAAATAATAGGGTTGAAGTTAAGAATAGCCTGGAAACCAGCTGACAACCAATCGCTCAAGAGGTTCGCAATCGGACCGACAACCAAGAATGTTAATGGCACTGTTACAAGGATAACGACAAATGGAACGACGAAAACTTTGACCACATCTGGAGTAATCTTCTTCATCCATTTTTCAAGGACAGAAGCCACCCAGATGGCTAAAATAGCAGGCATTACCGTTGAGAGGTAAGATCCTGATGACGGTAATTGTACCGTGACTCCAAACACATGGTTCAGCCCTAACTCTGCAAGTGCAGGAATGGTGGTCGCTAAAGTCGGATATACCAAAGCCGCCCCAATGGCTAAACCTGTAAATTCACTCATCTTGAATTTACGAGCTGCTGTTAATGCGATAAAAAGTGGTAGGTATTGGAAGAAACCATCACCAGCAGCTTCCAGCATCACATACCAAATGCTGTTAGCCTCTGAAAGACCAAAAGCAGCCATAATTGCAACAATCCCTTTGATGATACCGGCCGCAGCCAAGGGACCTAGGAAGGGTTGGAAAATACCAGAAATTAAGTCAATGAAACGGTCAAACAGATTGCCTTTTGGCGCATCACCCTCGTCAACATCAAGACTCCCTGCGCCTGAAATTCCTGAGACGTTTAAAAATTCTGCGTAGACATCGGGGACATGATTGCCGATAACCACCTGATACTGTCCGCCGGCTTTCACAACCGTCACAATCCCATCGCGCTTGGTCAGATAATCCGTGTCTGCTTTTCCTTCATCTCTCAGTTGAAAACGAAGACGCGTCACACAGTGTCTCACTGAAATAATATTATCCTTACCACCAACGTGGTCCAAAATATCTGTAACTAATTCTGTGTATTTATTAGCCATCAGAATCTCCTTTTTAAAATAGTTATTTGTGCAAGACTAGGGTGATCAGGCCTCGTTTTGCAGATTTGTCCTGAAAAAACAGAAAAAACCTAAACAAACACCAAATAAACATTGCCCTTAAGGCGATCTTTGCTTATTTCGTATTTATTTAGGTTTTGCCTGCTGACCAGTAACAATCCTTTAATTGAATATAGGATACCATAGACTTTCAAAAAATGCAAGCGCTTTTACAAAAAAAGTTAACTTTCATTTCCTTTCAATCTCTGAATATGGATGGTCAAATAGACCTGCTCGTCTTCACTCATATCAAATTCATAGGCTGAGTGAATGTAATTCTTGATTTTCATGGTACAAGAAAAAGCCTTTGGATAATTTTGCCGCACCTGGTCAAACAAAAAAGCATCATTTTTCCCCTGCACCAAACCGCTCACCACACGCTGTGCAAAATATTGGACATGGGTAACAAAACGGTGGTAGCTGATATCATTTTCATCCATCTCATGCCCATAGTGCAGCCGGACAATATCCAAAATTTGGGTAACAATTTTGCCAATGGCGTAGGCATCCTGGCCGATGGTATTGTTTTTCTTGGCATTGACAAAGTGAAGGGCTATAGAAGAAGCCTCCGATATATCCAAGGTCTGTCCCAACTTTTCTTTAACTAAGGCTAGAGCTTCTACTCCCAGCTGGTACTCTTTCGGATAAAATTTACGGATTTCCCAAGACAGCGGATTTTGCAGAGGGAAACCTTGACGGGTCCTTTCCAAAGCAAAGTGCAAATGGTCCCCCAGCGCGACATAAAGCGACAGTTCAAATGTTGTATCCAGAGCCTCCTCAGCCTTATGAATAATGAGATTGACCACTCCCAGCTCTTCTGGCGTGACCATCTTTAAAATCTCCTGAAAATCAACCGGCTGAAAATCATTTTGCAAAACGAAGGTTTTTTCGATGCAGCCGGAATCAAGAAGATCCCCGCTTTTCTTTTGAAAACCCAGTCCTCTCCCCATGACAATCATTTCTTCGCCCTTATCGTTATAGGCTTGGACAACATTATTATTGTAGACCCTGTCAATCTTTAGCATCCTAACCCCCATGTTTTAATAAAAAAACCTAAACACATAGTAACAGTACGCAAAAAATCCGCCCTCGTTCCTATCTGCTTAGGTTTTGCCTGCCTACCAGTAACAATCCTCTACTTATACTATCAAATTACAAAGGGTTTTGCAAGCGATTTAAAAAACCTAAATAAAACAGCTCTCAAAACTGAAAAAAATGAAAAGGAGATCTGACCATCCCCTTTCATTGCTCTATTTTCAATGAGAGCTACTTGCCCCTTAAGGTTTACTCTAACAGTCCCAATGTTTTAAAAGCCTTATAAAGGCCGTCATTGGCTACATCATCTGTTACTATATCAGCCATGGCAAGGATTTCAGGGCCGCCATTGCCCATGGCGACACCGACCTCACAGTACTCCAACATAGGAATATCGACCTTGGCATCGCCCATTGCCACCGTATCTTCTCTGCGGGCTCCCAGATAGTCTAAAAGCACATCAATGGCATGCGCCTTGGTGATATCCTTGACACCCAAGTCCCCAAAGAGCGCCATCTCATCGCGGCCGCCCCAAGTACCGGCCTTGAGCTCAGGGAAGGCCTCTTTTGAGTCCAAATGGTCTTGATAAGAATGCAAAATGAAGCTGATTTTATTGAGGTCATCACGGTAGAGTTCGCCACCGTAAACCAAGCCATGCAATGCTTCTTCGGCCTCCAGCTTTTCGACATCTTCCTGACTGGCTCCCTTGCCTAAGGCATAGGAGCGAATAACCGGCCTAGCCGCATCGCGGAAATTTTTGCTGGCAAAAAGGCCATTATTGCTCTCTAAGTAAAACTCCAATCCCCGCGCTTCCAGCCAGTCTACAACCCGCTTTTCGACATCCAGAGGAATTAGCTGATGCATGACAACCTGCCCCTCATGCTCTACATAAGAGCCGTTGCCGCCAATCATCCCATCAAAGCCGATATCCCAGATTTCTGCGGGCATTTCTGCCTTGCTGCGGCCTGTACAGACATAAACCAAATGGCCATTTTCTCGCGCTTGACGAATTGCCTTAATCGCAGACTGAGGAATATTATTCTCATAGTCTGTAATCGTTCCGTCTACATCTAAAAATATGATTTTTCGCATGTTTTTCACCTCACTGTGTTATGGTACTTATATTATACATAGTTTTTCTTACTTTTCCTTGTTAAAAAGACTGGAAAAGTGATACTATCCTACGCTGATTCTGTCAGTCATAAAAAATAACCGCAGCTATCAGGATGTCTTATCAAAAATCCTGACTCCTTTATCAAGAGAGCCAGGTTATTTTAATGAGATTTTTCTACCAATTATCGCTATTGGTTTTTATATCCTAAATTTATTCGTTAGAATTATTCAATCATCTACTGAAACTTTCCGCCGTGAGAAA
>ENA-OWLX01000127-OWLX01000127.1-metagenome-genome-assembly--contig:-NODE-127-length-24331-cov-4.841737_pt1 | contig 24331 bp, 16 predicted proteins | sample MGYA00245351_ERZ651106 | MGnify/ENA primary metagenome ERZ651106 (study PRJEB26857, sample SAMEA4031768) | metagenome | biome: human; feature: oral; material: saliva | place: Philippines | collected 2014... | reverse complement strand
TTTATCTTCTCACACCGTTACTGTACCCGCTTGCAAAAAGATATCAGAATTCTCTTGGAATCGCACTTGCCATGGGTTTGCTTCCACAGGTAGCAATCTATTGGTTAAACAGATTGTATATTCATCAAGTCTATCCTCTGTTTACTTCCTCTTTTGCATGGTATTGGTGTATCGGATTTTTGGGATTGTGGTTCGGATTCGAGTATGAAAAGAATATTGCTTTTTTCAAAAAGCATTGCAAAGTGATAGTTGCGTTGAATGCAATTTCATTTGGAATTCATTTCTTTTACAGTAATAAATTGTGGCATCAACTGTGGGAAAAAATATCCTTTGATACGTTTCCTTACACTGTGAATATGTACTCTTACATGTTGTTGTGTATTGTATCATTGCTGTTATTTGCAATGAAAGTATCTGATTCTGAGAAGGACGGTTTTCAAAACAAAATAAACGGTTTCTTGAATGAAGTATCCAAGTATTCTTATGGAATCTATTTGATGCATCCGCTGTTTATGTTTGTGTTGAGAAAAAAACTGACGATAAGCAATCCGTATCTTTGGCTTCCAATCATATTGGTAACAGTTCCGATGTTGGCATATCTTTGCGGAGTGATTACAAAATATGGTGAAAAGTTACCGGTTGTGTCCTATGCATTTGGTGTGAGTCGCAAGAAATAAGAACAGAAATCGTAAGGGAATGCTAAACAATAGAAGTTTTTATTTTGTCTGAATGAATGTATTGAGACGAAAGAAATGATATTGTGAAGCGCAATGTTTTGTATTCAAACATTTCATATTCAAAAATTAGAGAATGGCAATTGATTGAGAATTCGGAGCAGGTATGATACGAAACCCGAACGGATAAAAGTTCTGTTCATTTTCTTTGAACATTACGGATACGATTGGTTCAAAACAATAATAATGTTGTTTATAAATTGTTCTGACGAAATTCAGTATTAGAAAGAAATAGCATTCGGTAAAAGGAAAAATTTTGAAAATAGAAACGCTTGAAGACTGCAGAGAGGACAAACCTCTCTGTTTTTATATGTATGATTTGCCTTTTGAACAATTGAATTTTTATGTTTGTACGAATATAATAGAGTTACAGCTTTCATACAGAAGTGAGAGTAGGTCTGACAAGGAAACATAAGATAGTGAGACTGTATTACCGGTTATTTTGTTGATTGGAAGTTTTATATTAGGAGTATGAAATGCATCGGAGTAAACAAGAGCAGAAAGAACGAGTTGTATTTTGAAATAGTAACGATATAGCAATGGAACAGAGAATCGGATGAAGTCGGAAAGCAGATAAGCAATAAAGAACAGATGAGTGATAAAAGAGGATGGGTAGATTGAAACAGTTGATAGAAGTTGCCATTTTAAGCAGAGGTAGCGGAATTTATACAAAATTTGATTATTATGCGGATTCTTGTGTTCAAATCGGGCAGAGGGTGGAGGTTCCGTTCGGAAAAGGCAGTTCCATTGCACTGGGAATGGTGGTTGGAATTGACAAAGAACCCGAGCAGAAGATGGAATACAAAGAAGTATTGCGATATATTGAAGAAACACCTGTTGTAGATCAGGCGATATTGGATATTTCCAAAGAGATTGCTGATGAGTACCTCTGTTCTTTTCAAGACGCCGTCGGATTGTTTTTGCCAAGAGGAGAAAAGGCGGCATTTGACAAAACAAAGGTTGTCATTTCTTTGGCTACACAGGAGCATTGGCAGGAATATTTATCATCTCAGAGAAAAAATGCTTACATTAAGTTGGAATTAGCAAGAAGATTGTCGGAAGTGGGAGAGCTATCGTGGGAAGAGATTCGAAATGATATCACACCGCATCCGTCTCATGCGATTCAACAAATGGAAGAGAAGGGGCTTGTGAAGGTCATTGTTCAGGAACACAATCGGTTTGAAACAAAGAAATCACAGTGGATTCCTGCAGCAAACCTTATGTTCAGCAAAGAACAGAACCATGTTATTGAAGAAATTTGGAACGGTTCAACAGAAGACGGGAGTAAAACCTATTTGATTCATGGAATTACAGGTTCCGGTAAAACGGAAATCTATATTGAACTGATACGAAGAACTGTCCAACAAGGAAAGCAGGCGATTGTTTTGGTTCCTGAAATTTCACTCACTCCGCAGATGATAGAACGATTTCAAAAGATTTTTGGAGACGGAGTTGCATTTTTGCACAGTGCTTTGACGGAAAAAGAGAAAAAAATTCAGTGGCATAAGATGAAACAGGGAGCTTGTTCTATTGCAATCGGACCGCGCTCGGCATTGTTTGTGCCGTTTTGGAATTTGGGCATGATTATCGTAGACGAGTGTCACGAAGATACGTATCACTCTGAGATGACACCGAGATATGATGCGGTGGAAGTGGCAAAAAAATTAGGGGACTATCGCAATGCTACAGTTGTATTGGGTTCTGCAACCCCTACGATTGAACAGTTATATGATTGCCAAAACGGAAGTATGATTCGTTTGAACTTGGAGAATCGTGTGAACGGAGCGATTCTTCCTCAAATATCCGTTGTGGATATGAGAGAAGAATTGAGAAACGGAAACAATTCGATGTTCAGCGGATATCTTTTGTTTCGGATTCGAGAGACACTTGAAAAAGGAGAACAGGTGCTGTTGTTTTTGAATAAGCGAGGTTTTTCCAAGAGTTTGACTTGTACAGACTGCGGTTATGTTCACAAATGTCCCAACTGTGATATCACATTGACTTATCATAAGCAGAACAATGCACTGAAATGTCACTATTGCAATTATCAGATGCCATTCGACAGAACTTGTCCGGACTGTGGCGGAATACTGAAAGATATTTCCTTCGGGACACAAAAAATTCAAGAGTTGATTGAGGAAGAATTTTCGAATGCGAAAGTGATTCGCATGGACAGAGATACGACCGAGAAAAGAGGACAACAGGAACAATATTTGAAATCCTTTGAAAGAGGAGAAGCGAATGTTCTGATTGGAACGCAGATGATAGGCAAAGGACTCAACTTTCCCAATGTGACATTGGTAGGAATTTTGCAGGCGGATCAGGGAATGGATATGCCGGATTATCGAGGAAGCGAAAAAGTGTTTCAAATGTTGGAGCAGGTTTCGGGACGCGCCGGAAGATTTGAGAAACGGGGAGAATCTGTGATTCAGACCTATCGAACGGAAAGTAGTATCTTTCATTATCTTTTGGAACGAGATTACGACGGATTTTATCAGGAAGAGCTTGCGATTCGAAAGGCGTTCTTTTATCCGCCGTACGGGAGTATTTTTCGAATTGTGGTAAGTTCCGTTTCTTTGGATGACAGTGCGGAAACGGCAAAACGATGGGAGCAGGCTCTGCATTTTTATTTTCAAAAGAGAAATTTACAATCCGATATTTTGGGACCGGCACCTTGTTTGATTCAGCGATTGGAAAAAAAATATCGATGGCATCTGTTGATTAAGGTAAAAAATTTAGAAGAAGAAACCGTGATTCGTAACATGATTCGATATCTTCAAACAGTGAAGAGAAATGTGTTGTACGGAAAGAAAAGTGTTGTCATTGTGGAAAAAAATCCGAGGAATATTTTGTAGAAATATGCGGAAATTGCACTTTATCCTATAAAACCTAACGGATGATAGAACAATGCAATAGAATGCAAAAAAATACAGAATAAAAAGTATTACTCATACCGATATGGATTGTAGTAGAGATGCTGGTGTTTTTCGTTGCATAACATGATTGGAAGTACCGGAGAAATCCGGCACAGGCAGGTAACAGATTAGAATTTATGTTATCATAATGTAATTGAGTGAGGACAACCGAAATAAGAAGTTGGAAATTCAGTAGATCAGAGATTCCAAAGTTACAAAGAGAACAGGTGGCGGTATAAAGATTGGATACCGAAATTTTGTGGTATAATATAAAGTAGTTACCGTATCATAAATGCGGTGATTTGTTTGGGAAAAATTGATTTAATGAATTTTTTTAACATAGAAGTAGAAAAGAGGAATAGATTATGGCGATTAGAGAGGTTCGTATTGACGGTGATGAGGTGCTTCGCAAAGTATCCAGACCTGTTACTGAAATGACTCCGAGAATTGAACAGCTTATCGGAGATATGATTGATACGATGTATCAATATGACGGAGTGGGACTTGCGGCACCACAGGTGGGTGTGTTGCGTCGAGTGATTGTAATTGATATCGGAGAAGGTCCGATGGTATTTATCAATCCGGAAATTGTAGAGCAAGAGGGAGAACAATGTGGACAAGAAGGGTGCTTGAGCATACCCGGAGTCTATATGGATGTTAAGAGACCGAACCATGTTGTCGTTACCGCAAAAAATGAAAAGATGGAAGATATTCGAGTGGAAGGAGATGAACTTTTGGCAAGAGCATTGTGCCATGAAATCGATCATCTCAACGGAATCTTATTCAAGGATATTGCAGAACGAGAGTAGAGAGTTATTTTGTTGCAATCGTTCATGTATGGAAAAAATGAAGTATCGATGATAAAGAACAGAAGGAGAAATTATGCGAGTAATTTTTATGGGAACCCCTGAATTTGCAGTAGCGTCATTGGAAGTGTTGCACGATAGAAAAGATGATGTCGTATTGGTAGTCTCTCAACAGGACAAACCGAAAGGGAGAGGCAAAAAGTTGGTTCCGACACCGGTGAAACAAAAGGCATTGGAGTATGGATACGAGGTCTATCAACCGGAAAAGGTAAAAGATGCGGAAAGTATCGCTCTTTTGAAATCGTTGGAGCCGGATGTGATTGTTGTTACCGCATATGGACAAATTTTGTCACAAGAATTGTTGGATATTCCAAAATATGGATGTATCAATGTGCATGCCTCTCTGTTACCGAAGTATCGCGGGGCTGCTCCGATTCAATTTGCACTTCTTCATGGAGAACAAAAAACGGGAATTACCACAATGATGATGGATGTCGGATTGGATACGGGAGATATGCTTGTCAAGGAAGAAGTGGAATTAACGGAAGACGATACCTTATCTACCTTGAGCAAAAAATTGATGGATGCGGGGCAGATTGCTCTGCATAAGACATTGGAGCAATTGGAGCAGTATGGAAGAGAAATTCCCCGTGAAAAACAGAATGATGAAGATTCCTGTTATGCATCGATGTTGACAAGAGAGATGGGATACATTGATTGGAGCAAAACTGCAAGAGAAATCAAAAATCAAATTCGTGCAGTAGAAGGCTGGCCGTCTGCCGTTACCTTCTATCGCAGGGAGAAAGTCAAATTATTTCAAGTGGAAATAACAGGAGAAGAGAGCAAAGAGATTGTTCCCGGAACCATTACAGAGGTGACAAAAAAATACCTTAAGGTTGCAACAGGGGATGTTTTTGTGAAGATTTTTGAAGTCCAATTTCCAAATAAAAAACGCATGGAAGTATCTGCATATTTGCTTGGCAACACAATTGAAGAAGGCGAAATTTTTACAGTTTCTCCTAATAAATAACCATTCTTTTTAATACAATAGTTCAGAGGAGTATTTGAAAACAGTATATTATTTTTTTGAAAGAGTTTATCAGTTAAATAGGGGGTAAAAGAATGTTTCCATACTTTTATTATGATGCAACCATCATTTTTTTGATTCCGACGATTTTGTTGACCTTATATGCGCAAAATAAAGTCAGATCTGCTTATGAAAGATATCTTCGCGTTCCGACAAGAAACGGTTATACAGGAGCACAGACTGCAAGAACGATTCTGGATAACAACGGTTTACAAAATGTGCAAATACAGTTGGTGCCCGGTACTTTGACCGATCATTACAATCCCGGAACAAGAATTTTGAGACTGTCAAATCAAGTGTATTACGGGACAACAGTGGCATCCAACGCGATTGCCGCACACGAAGTGGGACATGCGATTCAACATTCTCACAATTACTTTCCTTTGGTTCTTCGAAACAAGATTGTTCCGGTTGTAAGTATTGCAAGTAATTTATCGTGGTTTTTCATTATAGCCGGACTGGTTATTTCAGCTATGCAAAATTTGTTGACAGTTGGAATTGTGATGTTTTCCATGGCGGTATTGTTTCAAATCATCACCTTGCCGGTGGAGTTTGATGCAAGTAGGAGAGCATTGGTGGAATTAGAGAATGAAGGAATTTTGTCTGCAGAAGAAATCAGGGGAGGAAAAGCCGTGTTAGATGCAGCGGCTTTGACCTATGTGGCAGCTGCGGCAAGTGCAGTGAGTCAATTGCTTAGACTGTTGTTTATTCAAAACAGTCGCCGAAGATAACAATACAAAACTAAAGCAATCAACAAAACACAAAAACGAAAAAGGATTGGCAGAATGCAAGCCAATCCTTTTGTATTAGAGGGAGATTGTTTCTAACAAACAAAATCACTCTTTTTTGTATGTTTATTTTTGATTGCGAAACATACGGAATATTCCCGTCTTAATTTCAAAAATATAGTCCTCTTTTTGTGGCATATCCGACTGTTCGGCATTTTTGACGGCACGTTCGTTATCATAAGGAACTCGTACAAACTCCATGCTGAACGGTGCAAGTTCCGGATTGTGAAGTTCTCCATGTAAGATAACATAAGGAGCTGTGGTACCGTCAAGAGGATTTCCCGCGCTTCCTGTATTGAACAAAATCCTTTTTTGAAAAGATTTTTGGAATGCGTAGTGGATATCTCCGTATCCGACAATGTCGGCATTTTTTTGGATAGAAAACTCAGGGTTATCCTTTTCATAAAGGAACATTTCATCAATATGTTCTTGATCGGTCAATTGGTAGAGTCGTTTATACAGGTCGAAAGGATGTGCATGAAACAATCGGACAATATGTCCGCTCAAATAGAAATCAATCACCTTCGGCAAAGATGCAAGATATTCTTTGCTTTCTTCCGAAATAATTTGTCGATACCAAGAAATAGGCATACCGTCTTTTGAGGAGTAGAGCAAAAAATCATCCCAGTTTCCCAAAATGGATTGTGTGCAGTATTTCTTGCAAAGAGCGATTGTTTCGTTAGGGTTCGGTCCCTTTCCGATAAAATCTCCCAAACAATAGATGGTAGAGATTGCTCTTTTTTCAATATCTTCTAAGACAGCTTCCAGTGCAGGGATGTTTCCGTGTATATCTGAAAAAATGGCAATGTTGTCCAAAATAAGTCCTCCGTTCTTCGTTTAGCAATTTCGGTACATCACACGTCGGTCAATACATTCCTTCTGAAGTACATAGTAACCGATTACAAACTTGTGTATACGGATTTCCGACTGCTCTTCTCATCCTATCACAAATAGTTCTGTTTTTAAATACAAGGACGTAATTATACGATTCTTTCTTTCAACTGCATGATTGTATCGTCGTTTTGAGCTGTGATTCATACTTTCAATTCTTGTGTCCTTAAGCGACGATATGCTCCGTTTTTCCAACTTTGAGAAGAAAAAGGTTAGATATTTTTCAAATTGGAAGATAGGGCAATGCGATGACGTTTTCGTATTCCATGACAAAAGAGAGCATACTTGTTTCAAATAGTAACATGATTTTGTAAGAAAATTGTAAGACTTCATAAGATTGTTTTTTAAGAATCATGTGTTAAGATAACAGTAAGAGATATCTTAAGCAAGTAAGAGAAAAATTTTTCGACAGTTACAATAAAATCCCGGGAGGTATCGTATGAATACGGAGACCATATTAGTGGTAGATGATGATGTTGAAATTGCCAAGTCAATTCAACTGTATTTGAATAGCCAAAATTATAAGGTGTTGGTTGCTCACGACGGACAAGAGGCGTTGGACTTGTTTCACAACCAAAAAATAGATTTGATATTGATGGATATTATGATGCCGAAGAAAAACGGAATTGATACCACGATGTTAATTCGACAAGAAAGCATCATACCAATTGTTATATTATCTGCAAAGTCTGAGGATACAGACAAAATTATGGGGTTGAACATCGGTGCGGATGATTATATCACGAAACCGTTCAATCCGATGGAGTTGATTGCAAGAGTCAATTCTGTATTACGAAGATATAGTCGATATGGCGGAAGATACAGTGAAGAAACGGAGCAGAGCATCCGTATTGGAGGAATTGAACTGAACAAAGAGACAAAACAGATTTTTGTAGATGAGGAAGAAGTGAGAATCACACCGTTAGAATACAAAATTTTGTTGTTGTTGATGAGTTATCCGGGAAAAGTATTTTCGATTGATGAGATATACGAACAGGTTTGGAAAGAACCTGCCTACAATCCTGAAACAGTTACAGTTCATATTCGAAGAATTCGTGAAAAAATAGAAATCAACCCGAAAGAACCACGATACCTCAAAGTGGTGTGGGGAATCGGATACAAATTTGAAAAAATAAATACGACTTCTGATATGGATTGATTGTGATTTGTAGAATAAGAAGGAATGAGTTTTTGAAGATAATACACATCGTTTCATCATGGCGGAAAAAACAGTTTGTAGAAATCGGAAGTTGTGTGATGTGACGGCAGTTATCACTTGAAGAGTTAGAATACATGAAAATTTTGGATACAGAAAGAAGGGATAAGGATGAAGGATTCCGAAAGATTTGAGAAAAAACAAAAAGAATCGACACAAGAGCAAGAGTCTTTTGATAAGATGCATGACAAAGAAATGGAACAAGAAACACAGGAAGAAAAATTGCAACACGAGAATTCGCAACAGGAGAAACAAGAAACTATCATGCAGGAAGAACCCGGAATAGCATCGGAGGAGATTGCATTTCACTCATCAGATGAGGAAGATAATCGGATTGAACATGAGAAAAATTCAGATGAATTATCTTTTTTGCAACAATATCGAATCAAAAAACAAGCAAAGAAACAGAAGTTGCGAGAAGAGGAGTATCACTACAGAACAGAAAAAAAATTACAGTTAGAACGAGAGAAAGAAAATGATAAAACAAAATTTTTTGCGTCCTCGTGGCGTACCGTCTTGGTTATTTTCTTAATTTCAGCTCTTATAGTAGGCATCTATCCATTTGGAATCAAAATGATAGAAGGACCTGATAATCAGAGATTGGAGCGTTATCTCAAGACGGATGAATTTTTCGAAGAAGAGGTACGATCTAATTTGGAATCCAAATTAAGAAAGAGGCTGGTACTTCATGCGGTAGATAAGAATCAGGGACAAAAAGATTTGTTATTGCAACGAATGAATTATCCCCATCCGGGCAGAGATAGATTACAATATGAGGATTTGATAACAGAAGGTATTGGAGAAATCAATAACACGGAAAGTCAAAGAAATGCTCTATCAAGATACTATATTACAGACTCTTCCAATCATATGATTCAAACAAATATGACGAAAGAAGAAATTGAGTCATTAGAGGAGACTCCAAAAATATTATCGATTTCCTTTCAGATTGACAACAAGGGCAGATTAACCGATTGTAAGATTGACTCAAAGTATTCTTCCCTAATCTCGCTTTACACATACGAAGTGAATCAGCTATTCGAGAGATATGCACGAAGTATGATGGAAAAGGACGGAATGTATCAGTTGGTCGCTTCCATGTATGATGTGCGTTATTATCAGCATTATGAAAATTCGGATTATGGTGCTTCAGAAAGCAGTTCCCACACAGTGGATATCCTTAGTGTACATCATGACTACGGTTCTGAAAACAACTTCTATCTGAATGGTGATGTTGCCACAGTCAACAATGAAAAAGAGTTGGAATCTGACAAAAAATTGATTGCAACAATCAATCAAGTAGTAAAGCAGTTGGAAACACTTCCAAAAGAAGAAATTTCCGTTACTTTCTATGTGCCGGCAAGTGCACAAGAGGTACTGGAAACAGATGACTATTACCATTATTATGAGTCAATGATGGAACAGAGAGCAATCTTTGTTCTATGTTTGGCGGCAATCGGAATTTTCTTGATGATGTTGCTTGCGGGAGTTGTACCGTTTAGACAACAGCGAAATGCGAATATTGTATCCAAATTCAACCACCTTCCTTTGGAACTGAAATTATTTTTGACAACAGGAATGATAGGGATTGTCTGTGGAATATTTCTATTTGGAATGCAGGTAACTTCGAGAGAAAATGTGATGTATGATTCCAAGGAACTGACATTTATTTACAGAGTTTTGTCGGGGAACACACCGGAATATTTCGGATATGCCATGATGGTAGCATTTTTTGGACTGTTGTTTGTCTATTTGTATATGACTTATTTGAAATATATCTATTACTGTGGAATCATAGAGGGATTGATCAAAAATTCTATTTTCGGAAGAGTCATTTGTTATATTTGCAGAATGATGATAACACCTTTCAAAAAAATGTATATGCGACTAAACCGATTGCAACAAATTGATTTGGAAGGTTCTTTCAAAAAGAAAATGATGGGATTGTGGGCATTCCACTGTGTGTTATTGCTTGTCGTGATTGCTTTGTTTGGAATGCGACCTGAACTTGCCATGATTTTGCTGTTGGGATATGTTGTTCTTGTATTTCGATGGATTTATCGTTTCTTGTTGCAATTAGCCTATATCCAAAACTATAGTAAGAAGCTTTCTGATGGGAACTTCAATTTGCAGGCAGATGAAAATATCGGCATTTTTTCCAAAACGGCGCAGTATTTGAATCGTATCAAGACAGGATTTAAGACAGCGTTGGAAGAAGAAGTCAGAAGCCAAAATATGAAAACAGAGCTTATTTCCAATGTATCACATGACCTCAAGACACCGCTCACGTCTATTATCAATTATTCTGATTTGTTGAAACAACCGAATTTGACCAAAGAACAACAGGAAGAATATATCGACACCATTCACAAGAAATCACAACGATTGAAGGTGTTGATAGAAGACTTGTTTGAGGCGAGCAAGGCAAGTAGCGGGAACATCAAACTGCAAACCGAACGCTTGGATATCGTCTCCGTTTTTCGCCAAACAATGGGTGAATTGGAAGAAAAAATACAGGTCAGCAAGTTGGATTTTCGTTTGAATTTACCGAAAGAGCCTGTTTATTGTATGATTGACGGAAAGAGAACATATCGAGTGTTTTCCAATATCATCAGCAATATTACCAAATATTCGTTGGAACATACGAGAGTGTATATTGATGCCACAGAGCAGGATAAGAGCATTACATTTGAGTTTAAAAATATTTCGTCCTATGAAATGAATTTTGCTGCCGATGAAATTATGGAACGATTTAAACGAGGAGACGAGTCAAGAAATACAGAAGGCTCAGGACTGGGACTTGCGATTGCAAAAAGCTTGACAGAACTGCAAGGTGGAAGTCTTGAGATTGAAATTGACGGAGATTTGTTCAAATTATTCGTAAGATTCCCAAAAGACAAGTAGATAAGTTCATAGGGCAATAAAATCAAGATAGAAGAGAGCCGACATTTCACATGAAAACAAATGGATATTTTCTCATAAAAGATGAGAGTATCCATTTGTTTGTGATTGGAGTGACTACCGGATAAAAGCTGATTCATATCAGTTCCAATCTGTGAAAATAATCTACCTTTTGACTTTTAATAATCAGTATTTCATCTCATTCTTCACTATACTGTCATTGGATTCATTGACATTTTACAAGTGTATGATATAATTTACTTAACAGAACCTCTCTACGCTTAAGGTAGAATTTTTTACCAGCGGACCACGGAGAGGGCTTTTTTATTGTAATATCTTATCAAATGAAATATTTTCACAAAATCTTAAGATAAAATCGCTGAAAATATTTGACAAAAATTGATACAAGTGGTATGATTCAAAAGTAGTACAAATTAATCATATGTTTCTTCAGGGCAGGGTGTAATTCCCGACCGGCGGTATAGTCCGCGAGTTTTGAATAAAAACTGAACCTGTGCAATTCGGGTACCGACAGTAGAGTCTGGATGGGAGAAGATTTCTTAGAGAGGTCACAACAATAGGATTGTTTGTGATATCCGTGTCATTGTGTCAACGATAGCCCGAGAAGAATTCTCGGGCTTTTTTATGACAAATTTTTATTCTTGTAAAAAATAGACAAGAGGAAAAAAGAGAATGATTTTGTAGGTAAGAAGAGATAATTAATTGTATGTTTGGTTATAAAATCAATTTTCTTTCGAAATACAGAGATTGTTTGCAAAGATAAAAATAGAAATAAGAAATTTCTCAAGAAACAAAGTCAAAAGCATATTTAACAGGAGGAATTTTTCAATGGAACAAACACTAAAAAAATCAAAAGGAAGAGCATTTAGTACAAATGCGATGGTTAAGATTTCAATTTTGGGAGTATTGGCATACATTATTATGTTTATCGAAACGCCGGTACCGTTCTTTCCACCGTTCTTAAAAATGGACTTTTCCGACTTGCCGGCAATTATCGGCGGTTTTGCATTGGGACCGATTGCGGGATTGACAATCGAATTTATTAAAAATATTCTTCACTTTGCAACAAAAAGCGGCACAGGTGGAATCGGAGAATTAGCGAATTTTATGATAGGTGGAGCATTTGTTGTAACTTCCAGTTATCTGTATAAAAGAACTCATACCAAAAAAGGAGCAATGATTGCACTTGTAATCGGAACATTGTGTATGGCAGCAACAGGTGTTGTGATGAATGCAACTGTGTTACTTCCGTTCTTTGCAAACTTTATGGGTGGAGCAGATAAATTGATTGCAATGGGACAAGGATTGAATGCAAACGTGACAGGAATGTGGACATTTGCGCTCTATTTAATTGGACCGTTCAACTTATTTAAGGGAGTGGTACTTTCTGTAGTGACAGCAGTGCTATACAAAAAAGTATCTCCGTTGATTAAACAGAGATAATAGATTTCCGGAAAAAGAATGGAAGAGTAAAAACTATAAAGATGATTGTTGTTTTGGTAAAATAATGTTGTTTTGATAAGATAAAGAAAAAACAAAGGGACTCCTTCAAAAAAGAGAGCACCTTTGTTTTTTTGTGTGTCAATATAGTTATCGTTTTTACTTACGCATCTGAACGAGCAAATCCGTTTTTCATATTACAACTTGCGGTATAAAGAACTTTGTCCAGCAAGTCATTTGTTTTTTCTTGCAACATGCTTGCAATCTCTTCATTTGCCTTTTCGCAAAGCAGGGTTGCATTGTTCGGATGATTTTTGAATTCTTTGTCATACTTGTGAATCAGTTCATGTCCTTTGGATTGTACTGCAAGCTGATATCGTTCGATATGAGAATTACAGGTTGCAAAGTGAGAATCCGCCAATGCTGCCACCAATCGGTTTGCCCAGTAGAAGCTGTCCGTAGTGACAGTTTTGCCAGTATTGTTCAGATAGGTTGGCGTTTTTGTGATATTTACATAGAACGGAACAATTGCATTGAACATATTGCAACCGAATGAAATCCACTCAACAGATTTGATATTGTCCGGCATGTACGGTCTGATTTGAACAAGTCCGAGTACATTGGTACGGCTGATTCCAATCGGACGGAAAGAACCTTTTTTAAGCGGATCGTTATGCTTTCCGTACGGATCATACTCTGTTCCTTGATAGTGATGAGAAAGCAGATATTTGATTTCTTCTATCGTAATCTTTTTTTCAGGTACTTTTGACCAAGAAAGATTATCAGAGTCCGGACGATAGTCCGCATTGTCACCATCCCAGCGATGAGTGGTAGGGTTGAGATATCGTTGCACCACCCAAGCGCGAGGTGTGTTGTAGGTATGGTCGGAATCCGCATGGCTACCGAAGGCATATCGCGCATTAAAAGATTCTGTGAGAGAAAGATTCAGATGATTGTCCGAAATGAATTCTCTTAAGTCGGAAGAACAAAGATGTTCTTGCTGTTGCCCGAACGCATCGTCCAAATCAAAGTAGTCGATTCCGAATTGGTTCGGCATCACAACATAGGAATCATCCGGTACTTTTTTGGCAATCCAGTGATGTCCTCCAATGGTTTCAAGCCACCATATTTCATGTTCATCTTGGAAAGCAATTCCGTTCATTTCATAGGTACCGTATGTTTCAAGCAAAGAACCTAAGCGTAAGACACCTTCTCTTGCCGAGTTGATGTAAGGCAGTACAATAGTGACGATATCTTCTTCTCCGATTCCGCCGGGACGTTCCGGAATGTAATTTTCATCCCCTTCGTTTCCTTGAGCCGGAATCAAATTTACCAATGGATCTGCACCCAAGACGCGTTCGTTTGAGGTCAATGTTTCGGTTGCCGTCATGGAGATATTTTTTTCATTTACTCCGCAAGCTCCCCAAATTCCGTCTACGCCGAGTGCGTCAGGCATAGCGGTATATCGCATTGGATTGTCCGGAAGAGGAATCTCAACATGAGATAGTACAGATTTGTAATTGTGTGGCTGTTCTTCCGGAAGAACAACAATAAATTTTTTTGGTGTAAATACCCCTGATGCGGAATCTTCATTTCTTGCAACAAGAGTAGAACCGTCATAACTTGCATTTTTTCCAACAAGAAGTGTGGTACAAGCCATAAAATCATCTCCTTTATACTAAGTTTGTTAGATTGATAAATATTGGTTGAATTGTGTTTCCTTTTTGAAAGCCGGCGTGCTCCCAAGATCTATAGAGAACAGGGAAAGGCACTCTTCGCTTTGTATCAATGCGTGTTTACTGATAATACAATTCAATCGCTACAGAGTTATTATACCATAGATTCGAACGCTACAACCTTACTTTCTGATTTGAAGTTAGGTAGGATACGATAGAGGAAAAAAACAGTTTGAAAAAATCTGTTCCCAAAAGCTAATTTCAACGGACAATCCAAAAATTCAGCCATAAAGAATTTACAATCTTTTTTGGATATGATAGAATTTAGTTCAGATAGAAGTTGCAACGGTGAAGAAGAAGAGTAGAAATAATCCATTTTTTCAAGAGAGCCGATGACGGTGGAAATTCGGTAAAAAGATGATTTTGAAAGGAACTTTGGAGTTGTTTTTCGAAAGAAAGAGACGCTATGTAGCGTAACAAGGGTGGAACCGCGGAATGATACTTTCGTCCCTTGGCATTTTTTGCTGAGAGACGGAAGTTTTTTTATGCCTATCGAAAAAATAGTTCGATAGTAGGAATCGAACAGCAAAAAATAAATTTGAAAACAATAGATAACAAGAAAGGATGACGACAATGGCAGTAGAAAAAACAATGGAAAAAATTGTTTCTCTTTCTAAATCAAGAGGATTTGTATTTCCGGGTTCAGAAGTGTACGGCGGATTGGCGAATACTTGGGATTACGGTCCGCTTGGAGTGGAACTCAAAAACAATGTAAAAAAAGCTTGGTGGAAGAAGTTTGTTCAAGAAAGTCCTTACAATGTGGGATTGGATGCGGCAATCCTGATGAATCCGCAAACTTGGGTAGCATCAGGACATGTCGGCGGATTCAGCGATCCGTTGATTGATTGCAAAAAATGTAAATCCCGTTTCCGTGCCGATAAGATTATTGAAGATTTTATCAAAGAAAACAAAGGGGAAGAAATCAATGTAGACGGTTGGGATAACGAAAAATTGGAAGGATTTATCCAAGAAAACCACATGGTTTGTCCGGAATGCGGAGAGTTTGACTATACGGGAATCCGTAAATTCAATCTGATGTTCAAAACATTCCAAGGAGTAACAGAGGATTCTACGGCAGAAATTTTCTTGCGTCCCGAAACTGCACAAGGAATTTTTGTCAACTTCAAAAATGTTCAACGAACTTCTCGTAAAAAAGTTCCGTTTGGAATTGCACAAATCGGGAAATCTTTCCGTAACGAAATTACACCGGGTAACTTTACATTCAGAACAAGAGAGTTTGAGCAAATGGAATTGGAATTCTTCTGTGCACCGGGAGAAGATTTGAAATGGTTTGAATACTGGAAAGAATACTGCAAAAACTTCTTGTTGAGTTTGGGGATTCAAGTTGATAACTTGAGATTGAGAGACCATGCTCCGGAAGAGTTATCTCATTACAGCAATGCGACAACAGACTTTGAATACAAGTTCCCGTTCGGATGGGGAGAGTTGTGGGGAATTGCGGACCGTACTGATTTTGACTTGAAACAACATATGGAGCACTCCGGTGTGGATATGAAGTATCAAGATCCGACTACTAATGAAAAATATATTCCATACTGTATTGAGCCTTCTTTGGGAGCAGATCGTGTGACATTGGCGTTCTTAATCGATGCGTATGATGAAGAAGAATTGGAAGACGGAACAGTTAGAAATGTATTGCGTTTCCATCCTGCTTTGGCACCGTTTAAGGCGGCTGTTCTTCCGTTGACAAAGAAATTGTCCGAACCTGCAACAGAGTTGTTCCAAGATTTGGCAAAATATTTTAATGTGGATTATGATGAAACGGGAAGTATCGGAAAGAGATATCGTCGTCACGATGAGGCGGGAACACCGTTCTGTATCACGTTCGATTTTGATTCTTTGGAAGATAAGTGCGTTACCGTTCGTGACCGTGATACAATGGAACAAGTTCGTATGCCGATTGCAGAATTGAAGTCTTATATTGAAGAGTCACTACAATTTTAAGAAAGAAATTACAGATAAAGAGACAGATAGCAGATGATTCTGCTATCTGTTCAACATTATGGGAGAGTTAAAATGGTCGAAGAACTATAGGAAGTAAATGAATATATTGCAACCGATGAGATACAGGAATATGTTATTATTTTGTTACACTTATCACGAGGATAGTGTGATAGAATAGTATTGAAAGTATTTTTTGTAATCGTACAGCTTGGAGGGATGGATATGGAACGAAATTTTAAAAAATTTTTGTCAGTGACGCTCGGCTCAGTGCTTATGTCCATTGGATTTTATTTTTTCCTTGTGCCTTCTCATTTGGTAACAGGTGGAGTAACGGGGCTTGCTTTGATTATCAATTCTTTGATACCGAATTTTCCGACCGGGGGATTCATGATTTTAATCAATATCGTTTTGTTTATTTTGGCATTTATCTTTATCGGCAAAGAATTTGGCGGATATACGATGTATTCCAGTTTTTTAATTTCAGGTCTGATCACATTGTTGGAATATTATTTTCCGCATGTAGAGCCGTTGACGGATGATTTGTTAATCAATCTGTTGTACGGAATCTTAATCAATGGTCTGGGCTATGCCTTTATTTTCAGTCAGAATGCTTCTACAGGAGGAACTGATATTGTCGCAAAAATTATCAATAAATTTACTCATATTGATATGGGAAAAGCTTTGTTCCTATCCGATTTTTCAATCACTGTGTTGGCAGGCGTGATATTCGGACCTAAATTAGGATTGTATGCATTGCTTGGTATCTTACTTAATTCTATGATTATTGACAAATTGCTTGCCGGTTTCAATGTTCGAATCAATATGACAATCAATAGTGTCAAGAATCAGGAAATCAACGATTACATCCTTCATGAATTGATTCGGGGAACAACAATTTATTATGCACGAGGCGGGTTTTCTAATGATGAGAAGACGATTATCAACACAATCGTTACCAGAAAGGAATACCTTAAGATAAAGCAGTTTGTCAAAGAGATTGATCCGTTGGCATTTATTTCCATCAGTTTTGTGAATGAGGTGCTTGGGGAAGGGTTTAGTTACCATCGTGACAATAAACCGACGAAATGATATTTTTGAGCGGGAAGAGTATTTTTTTCTATTAGAAAAAATTCTTTCTGAACGGAAACGGAACTTATATGGAGGAAAAAAGTATGTTTAAAACAGTTGGTTTTATGATAGTGCCATCAATTATTTTACTAATCGTTGCCACGGTTATTTTTGTTAAAGTGCTTGGTCAAGGCTCAAAGAGGTACGATATTTTTGAGATTGAGGGCAATGAAATGGTGGTCTTGGCAGGAATACCTGTAAGATACAGAATCAATGATATTGAAACAGTTACATTCTCAAATGTATTGGGAAGATACGGCAGTTTCGTAGGTATTATGAAAATAAAGAAAAAAGATGCTATGTTTGGGAGAAGATTTTTGTTTGATGCGAGTACTTACCATAAAAAGTTTGTATTGACCAGTACAAGAGAAGAGATAGATCTTGCAACCGACATATTGATTGAGAAACTCAAAGGGCATGGGATTCCATACAAAAAGATTGAATATGTGACTGATGATGAGATTAAGGAGCTCATTGCTCAGGCGAACCAAATGGATGACGAATTGGATGAAGAGTAACTCATATCATGGTACCACATCAAAAAAACCCGCGTTTAAAATGCGGGTTTTTTGTATGTCAGAGAAACATATTTGTTGTAGATGGAACCGGAGAGTGTGTAGACATCGTTATCAAGATAGGAAGATATAGGATACTACCACTACATGAATTCCTATCCGTTTAGTGAATCATTTCATTTAGAATGGTGACATCAGTTTCTCTCATTCCGTATTTTGCAATATGACCGACTGTTTTGATGGTTTCATCGACGGTTTCTTTGACAATTCCGTCTCCCGATACAAAACTGTTATCGGTGCGTGCTTGTCGATATCCCAAAAACGCATTGTTGATAGATGAGGCTATCTTCATTGCACAGGAAGGTTTTGCTCCGTCGCATAAGATACCGGAATTTCCGGCAAGAGAATTGACAAGAGTTTCTTTGATGATGTTTGCAGGTTCGTTGTTAAGGAACGCAACTCCTGCAACGCCTGCCGATGCGGCACACACAACTCCGCAGTAGGCTGAAAGGCGACCGATTCCCTTTTTTTGGTACAATCCAATCAAATTGGCAAATATCAACGCACGATATAGTTTATCCGCTTCTATTTTGAAATGTTCCGCATAGATGATGATGGGAACAGAGATGGTGATTCCCTGATTTCCACTTCCCGAATTGATGATAACAGGCATTTCACATCCGCTCATCCGTGCATCAGACCCTGCGGCAGCATAGGCTCTTGCTTTTTCTTCAATGTTATCGGAAACTTCCAAGATGAGTTTTCCGATATTTGCTCCATAGCTATGTTTGATACCTTCTTCGGCAATTGCTTTATTATATGAAATTTGTAAGTCCAAGATAGGCTTGATATCTTCATAGTCGCATTCTTGTGCAAAATCATAAATTTCATCAAACGAGAAATTGGAATAGGTAAGTTCCTGAAAAGATTTCTCCTTATGTAATAAAATATCATGATCCTTTTCAATATGAATGATGTTTGTATGCTTTCCTTCTACAATAACGGTAGCATAGGAATCTTCTTTTGTTCCCTTGATAGCAATGTATAGATTTTCCACATCGGGTACCAATTTGATGGTACAGTAACCGTTTTGAATCATTTCGGTAGCGCGTTCAATATCTTTCGGTGTGGTGTCGGTCAAAACTTCCAATTCTTTTTTGGGATTTCCGGCTAAAACACCGAGTGCGCAACTGATTTCAATTCCTTTTTTACCGCCTGCACCCGGAACAATAACACTTTTTGCGTTTTTTATCATATTTCCACTGCAAGAAATTTCGATATGTTCCGGAATTTCTCCCAACACTTCACGAACTTTGGATGCAACAAATGCAAGTGCAATTGGTTCAGTGCAACCGAATGCAGGAAGCAGTTCAGATTTCAAAAGTTCCTTGTAATTCATGATGTCTCCTTATTTTTTCTAATACTAATATTTATGAAAAGCATATTAGCCAATCCAATCTCTGATACTTGTACCATAACTTTTTATCATCGTATGATATGACATATCGTCTATTAGGTTCTTGCAATATCATACAATAATATCATACCAAAAAAAGTTTTTTTTGTAAAATAGATGAATGCTTTTTTGTCATATCTTAATTTGTTATTTAAATATCTTGTTGTTGTCGTAATGAAGAAAAATAAAAGTTTCTGTTGATTGATGCTTCGCTTATTCTTAACGAAAGGAAAAATGGAAGGACATATTGTCATGTTGTACAGAAAGGGCTTAATTTATATTAAAACTTTTTATTAATACTCAAATTCCATAGAATCATTCCATTCTTTGGAAGAAAATAATAGAGTTCAGATAGTTAGAAAAATGATGAACAGACTCTGTGAAAGTGTCCATAAATGGATGAATGAAACAAATCATAAGAATCACTTGTAGAGATTGAATGGGTTTCATCATATTATCAAATTTTCGTATGATAACGTTGTCATACTCCGGATGAATGGATATCTCATGGAACATCAAGAAGTGAGACAGATATCAATAAGGAAATGTTGATACAGAATAGGGAGCGTTATGGAGAACAGTACTGAGGAGATAGGGACTGTTATGGAGAGGGATATAGGAGATATAGATTGTTTTGACTGATAATAGAGATACGGAGACAAAATAAAAGCCTATGGTGTAAGATGTTCACACGATAGGCTTTTTCTTATTGACTACGGAAAGAGTTCGGTTAGCATTTTTTACAATCTCTAACAGAACGCTTCTTTAGGAGTCTTGTTTTTGTTGTTTCAGATATGCATTGATGAACGGCATGATGTTCCCATCCATAACGGATTGCACAGATCCGATTTCGTGATTGGTGCGATGATCTTTTACCAAGGTGTATGGTTGAAAGACATAGGAACGAATTTGGCTGCCCCATGCAATTTGAGAATACTCTCCCGAAATGTCTTCAATTTTTTCTTTATGTTCTCTGATTTTGATATCCATGAGCTTTGAGAACAACATTTTCATTGCAGTTTCACGATTGCTATGCTGTGAGCGTTCGTTTTGGCACGTTACGACAATTCCGGTCGGGATATGAGTAATACGAACGGCAGAGTCCGTCTTGTTGACATGTTGTCCGCCTGCTCCCGATGCTCGATATGTGTCAATTTTCAAATCATTGGTATCAATGTCAACTTCTACAGTATCATCCATTTCCGGAATGACATCAACAGAAGTGAAGGAAGTATGTCGTTTTCCTGAAGAGTCAAACGGAGAGATACGAACAATTCGATGAACTCCTTTTTCACTCTTTAAGAAACCGTAGGCATTGGGGCCTTCTATTTGAAGGGTCACACTTTTGATTCCCGCCTCCGAATCGGACAAGCTGTCCAACTCAATGACACGATACCCCATGTCATGACAAAAACGCAAATACATACGGAGCAACATCTGAGCCCAATCTTGTGCATCTAATCCACCGGAACCCGCATGAATGGATAAAATAGCGTTGTTGCCGTCATATTCTCCATCCAACAAGGTTTGGATTTTAAGTTGCTCCATTTTTTCCGACAACTCGTTGATGCACTGTTCCAGTTCTTTCTCCAACTCGGAATCTTCTTTTGTCAGCTCAAACAGAATTTCCACTTCTTCCAATTCGGAAAACGCAGAGGAATAGATATCAATGGTTCGTTCCAATTCTTTGTTTCGTTTCACAATATGTTGCGATAGTTCTAAGTTGTTCCAAAAATCAGCATCTTCCATTTTCAAATCATTTTGTTGTTTCTCTTGTTTCAAGGAATCTATGTCAAAGAGAAACCCTCACTTCGTCCAGAGAGTTGCTTATTTTGGAAAGTTTTTCACGATAAATTTGTTCGTTTAACAAATCTTACACATCCTTTCCACAGCATTTTTTATATTTTTTTCCGCTTCCGCAAGGACATTCGTCATTACGCCCTACCTTTTGAGTTTGTTTGACGGTTTGTTGGGAAGAATCGGCTGTTTGTTCTTTCGCAGATGTAACATCAACGACTTGTTTTCTTTGAGGAATTACATCTTGCGGTCTCACTTTTATCACAGTAGGTTCTTCTGCCGGTTGTACCTGTTCTTCTTGTTCTTCTTTTTTAGTCAAGGTTACATTCAGAACATAGCGAACAGTATCCTCTTGAATCAGGGAATTCATTGCATCGAACATATCAAAACCTTCCATTTGATATGCTCTGACAGGGTTTTCCTGTCCGAGTGCACGAAGACCGATTCCTTGTCGAAGCTGATCCATGGCATCGATATGGTCCATCCATCTGCTATCTACTGCCTGTAATAGGATGACACGCTCCAATTCACGGAATTGCTCTTCCGGAATTTGACTTTCCTGTTCATGGTATCTTTTAAGTGCAAGTGTTGTAATTTGATCGATAAAGGCATCTTTGTCCAGATTTTCCTTAGAGTATGCGTCCGGATTCAGATGAATTCCGCACACAACGGAAAGTTTTGCAAACAGACCATGCAAATCCCATTCTTCTTCATATTCATTGGCAGGCATATATTGCATAATAATAGAATCTACCGTAGCACGAATCATATTTTGAATTTCATCCGTGATATTTTCGCCTTCCAGTACACGGCGACGTTCTTTGTAGATGATTTCTCTTTGTACATTCATAACATCATCATATTCAAGGACACTTTTACGAATTCCGAAGTTGATTCCTTCGACTTTCTTTTGTGCCCCTTCAATTCTTTTGGTAAGCACTTTTGCCTCAATCGGTTCATCATCATCCATAATACCGAATCGATCCATCAATTCGCTCATTTTTTCGCCACCGAACTTACGCATCAAGTCGTCTTCCAGAGAAATGAAAAACTTGGTATCTCCGGGATCGCCTTGACGACCGGAACGACCACGCAACTGATTGTCGATTCGTCTGGATTCGTGGCGTTCTGTACCGATGATTCCGAGTCCGCCGACCTCAGCTACTTTTTCCTGTTCCTCTCTGAGCTCTTCTTTTTTCTCTTTCAAAATTCTTTGATAAGTTTCTCTTGCAGCTAACAGTTCTTCATCTTCTGATGGAGCAAAACCTGTTGCGAATGAGATAACATGGTCTTCGTACCCCAGTTTACGCATTTCTTTATTTGCCATAAAGTCAGGGTTACCGCCCAAGATAATGTCAGTACCGCGGCCTGCCATGTTGGTTGCGATGGTTACGGAATTAAAACGACCTGCTTGTGCAACGATTTCAGCCTCTTTTTCGTGATTTTTGGCATTCAACACTTCGTGTTTGATGCCTCTTCTCTTTAGTTTTTCAGAAAGTTTTTCGGAGTTTTCAATAGAAATGGTACCGACTAAAAGAGGTTGTCCCGTTTCATGTTTTCTGGCTACTTCTTCTACAACGGCATTGAATTTCGCCTCTTCCGTTTTATAAACAACATCATTCAAATCTTGACGAACGATAGGACGGTTGGTCGGAATTTGTACAACATCCATATTGTAGATAGAACGGAATTCTTCTTCTTCCGTTTTTGCCGTACCTGTCATTCCGGATAATTTTTGGTACATTCTGAAATAGTTTTGGAATGTGATAGTAGCAAGTGTTTTGGATTCTCTTTGAATCTTCAAGCCCTCTTTTGCTTCGATAGCTTGATGTAATCCGGCAGAATAACGACGACCGAACATCAAACGTCCCGTGAATTCGTCTACGATAACGATTTCGCCGTCTCTTACTACATAGTCTACATCTAAACGCATCAAGGTATTGGCACGAAGAGCCTGACCGATATTATGATAAATTTCCATGTTGGCAATATCTGTCATACTTTCTACACCGAAGAATCGTTCTGCTTTTTGTAAACCGATTTCTGTTAGGGTAGAGGCGTTTTCTTTTTCATTTACAATGTAATCTTCCTCTTCATGAAGCGTTTTGATAAAGGTATCCGCTTGTGTGTAAAGAGAGGTCGATTTGTCTCCTTGACCTGAAATAATCAACGGAGTTCTTGCCTCATCGACCAAAATGGAGTCGACTTCATCGACAATAGCATAATTCAGAGGTCGTTGTACCATTTCGTGTTTGTAGATTACCATGTTATCTCTCAGGTAATCAAACCCGAATTCATTGTTTGTACCATAAGTGATATCCGCATTGTATGCAGCGCGTCTTTGTGTATTGTTCAACCCATGAACAATAACCCCCGTGGATAAGTCAAGGAAGTTGTATAGTTTGGACATCCATTCCATATCCCGTTTTGCAAGGTAGTCATTGACAGTGATAACGTGGACTCCCTTTCCTGTCAGTGCATTCAGATAGACAGGAGCAGTTGCTACCAATGTTTTTCCTTCTCCTGTTTTCATTTCTGCGATACGACCTTCATTCAATACAATTCCACCCATCATTTGAACATCGTAGTGTCTCATGCCCAACACTCTGGAAGAAGCTTCACGACATACAGAGAATGCTTCCGGCAAAATATCATCCACCGTTTCTCCGTTTTGCAATCTTTTTTTAAATTCACTTGTTTTTGCAACTAATTCGGCATCTGACAACGCCTTGATTTTCGGTTCAAAAGAATTGACAATTGCTACCTTTTTTTCCAGGCGTTTGATTTCTCGGTTAGAGAAAAAGGAATCCAATATACCCATTTGTAATTACCTCGTTTCTTATATAAATAAATTATTAATTTCTAATGGAAGATAGATATAAATCCGTTTGGACAAATATCTGTTTTCGTTTCAGTAAAAGCTTGCCTTTCATTA
>ENA-OWLX01000126-OWLX01000126.1-metagenome-genome-assembly--contig:-NODE-126-length-24351-cov-13.131462_pt1 | contig 24351 bp, 18 predicted proteins | sample MGYA00245351_ERZ651106 | MGnify/ENA primary metagenome ERZ651106 (study PRJEB26857, sample SAMEA4031768) | metagenome | biome: human; feature: oral; material: saliva | place: Philippines | collected 2014... | reverse complement strand
GTCAGGGTCTGCACACCGTGTGTGAAGAGGCCGGCTGCCCCAATATTTACGAGTGCTGGGAAGACCGTGAGGCAACCTACCTGATTGGTGGCTCCGAGTGCACCCGTCGTTGCGATTTCTGCAATATTGCGACCGGCAAGCCTGTTGCCGTTGATTACGCTGAGCCGTTCAAGGTTGCTAAGAACGTGAAGGTCATGGGTCTGCGTTACGCTACCGTGACCGGTGTTGCTCGTGACGACCTGGAAGACGGCGGTGCGTGGCTGTACGCAGAGACCACCCGCCAGATTCACAAGATGTGCCCGAACACCGGCGTTGAGATGCTCGTCCCCGACTTCAAGGGTGTTCCCGAGCATGTTCAGAAGGTGATTGACGCTAAGCCTGAGGTGTTCGCGCACAACCTGGAGACCGTCCCCCGCATCTTCCGTCAGATTCGCCCGGCGTTCCGTTACGAGCGTTCCCTGGATGTTATTACCCAGGCTAAGGAAGGCGGCATGGTCACCAAGTCCAACCTGATTCTGGGTATGGGCGAGACCGACGACGAGATTTATGAGGCGCTGTGCGATCTGCACGATGCTGGCTGTGACATCATTACCCTCACCCAGTACCTGCGCCCCGGCCCGCTCTTCCACCCGATTGAGCGTTGGGTGAAGCCGCAGCAGTTCGTGGACTTCGCGAACATGGCTGAGGAGATTGGTTTCGCTGGCGTTATGGCGGGCCCGATGGTTCGTTCTTCGTACCGTGCAGGTCGCCTGTGGGCTCGTGCAATGCGTAAGAACGGCTACCCGATTCCTGAGAACCTTGCCCACATTGAGAGTGAGGGCGCTGCCCTGCAGGAAGCCTCCTCCCTGGTGGCTGCAGGCTACTAAGCCTTTTCAGAATCTTTCTGAGAGCGTTGAGGCTCCTCGAACCCGGTGTTCGTCCGGTGTTCGGGGAGCCTCCCCTTATACCCCGTCCCTTATGCGGGTAGGGTAAACTAGAAAAATTGCAGGCATACACTGCATCGTTACGTCACTATGGTTCCGTGAGCGTTTGAGGCGCTTCTCGGGGCCGCGGAAGAACCAGCCGAGGAAGAATCGTGGCAGATAAGCGCGAAGAGAAGAAAAAGAAGAAGGAACGCACTCCGGGCACTTTCGCCCAGATGAAGCAGGTCTACCAGATGACCAAGAAGTCCGACCCGAATATCGGTTGGATTCTGAGTCTGTCGGCTCTGGGTACCCTTTTGGTTTTCCTCCTCATCGGTATTGCTCTGGGTAACTGGATTACTTTCTTGATTCTGGGTCTGGGCGTTGCCGCTATCGTGGCGATGCTTCTGCTGGGTCGCCGCGCGCAGACTGCGGCTTTTGCTCAGATTGAGAACCAGCCCGGTCGTAGTGGTGCGGCGATGAACTCGGTGCGCCGCGGTTGGATTGTTGAGGAGCAGCCTGTTGCGGCGAACCGCAACCAGGATCTGGTGTTCCGTGCGCTGGGCCGTCCCGGTATTGTGCTGGTGACCGAGGGCCCTCACAGCCGCGTGAATTCCCTGGTGAACACGGAGAAGAAGCACCTGAACCGTGTGGCTCCGGGCGTTCCGGTTCACGTGATTGAGACCGGTCACGAAGAGGGTCAGGTTGAGCTCAAGGACGTTGTGAAGACGATGAACAAGCTTCCGAAGGCTCTGACTCAGCAGGAGATGCAGGCTGTTTCTGGTCGCTTGAGCACTCTGAACACTATGCGTAACCCGATGAACGCTGTTCCTAAGGGTGTTGACCCGATGCGTGCTCGTCCCGATCGTCGTGCGATGCGCGGCCGCTAAACGAGGCGCTGATATTAGGTTTTGAAGGCTCCGGTTCTTCCCCCAAGTGGGGAGGGCCGGAGCCTTTTGTTATGCCCGGTTATGGCGTTGCTTCTGGCTCGATTAGAGGGCGTTAGCATCCCTGCTGTGTGTCACACAGCAACATAGATGTAACTCCTTTCCAGGATTTGTAACATTACCGAAACACGATAGTCACGCACGCGCAAAAAATAACCACTATGCTTGATATGTCACAGGGTTTTGCCCGCGGCCAAAAACTAAACCACAGACTGAATGCGATGAGGGAAGATACCCTCCTTCACGGTCAGTCAAACAAGGAGCAGTCCTCATGTTTACCAGCCCCCAGGAAGTTCTCGACTTTATCAAGAACGAAGAAGTAGTCTTCGTTGATATCCGATTCACCGACATGCCCGGCGTGCAGCAGCACTTCAACCTGCCCGCTAAGGCGATTGATGACGATTTCTTCGTCAACGGCCAGCTTTTTGACGGCTCTTCCATTCGAGGCTTCCAGGGCATTGCAGAGTCCGACATGCAGCTGATTCCCGATGTTCAGTCCGCGTACGTTGACCCCTTCCGCATTGAGAAGACCCTGGTCATCATCTGCTCCATCGTGAACCCCCGCACCGGCGAGCCCTACCACCGTGACCCCCGCGGCGTCGCTGAGCGCGCTGAGGCTTACCTGCAGTCCACCGGCATTGCAGACACCGCATTCTTCGCATCCGAGGCTGAATTCTTCGTCTTCGAGGACGTCCGCTACCAGGTTGAGCCGAACTCCGTATTCTACAAGATCGACTCCGACGAGGCTCCCTGGAACACCGGCCGCAAGGAAGAGGGCGGCAACCTGGGCAACAAGACCCCCGTCAAGGGCGGTTACTTCCCCGTCTCCCCCGTCGACAAGCAGGCTGACCTGCGTGACGCAATGTGCGTAGCAATGGACGAGGTTGGTCTTGAGGTTGAGCGTAGCCACCACGAGGTGGGCGCAGCCGGCCAGGCAGAAATCAACTACAAGTTCGACACCCTCACCAAGGCTGCTGACGACCTGCTGAAGTTCAAGTACGTCGTCAAGGGCACCGCAGACGCATGGGGCAAGTCCGTGACCTTCATGCCTAAGCCCGTGTTCGGTGACAACGGCTCCGGCATGCACTGCCACCAGTCGCTGTGGCAGAACGGTGAGCCCCTCTTCTACGATGAGCGCGGCTACGCTAACCTCTCTGACACCGCACGCTGGTACATTGGCGGTCTGATCGAGCACTCCTCCGCTGTTTTGGCGTTCACCAACCCGACCGTGAACTCTTACAAGCGTCTGGTTCCCGGCTACGAGGCTCCCGTCAACATGGTGTACTCGCAGGGTAACCGTTCCGCTGGTATCCGCATCCCGATTACCGGCACCAACCCGAAGGCTAAGCGTCTGGAGTTCCGCGCACCGGACCCCTCCGCTAACCCCTACTTCGCGTTCGCTGCTCAGCTGATGGCTGGTCTGGACGGTATCCGTAACCGCATTGAGCCGCCGGCACCGATCGATAAGGACCTGTACGAGCTGCCCGCTGAAGAGGCTAAGGACATCAAGAAGGCTCCGGCTAACCTTGAGGAGGCGCTGGCTGCTCTGGAGGCTGACCACGACTTCCTGCTCGAGGGCGGCGTCTTCACCGAGGACCTGATTCAGGCGTGGATTGACTACAAGCGTAAGAACGAGCTGGAGCCGCTCTCGCTGGTTCCGCACCCGCTTGAGTACCAGCTGTACTACGGCGTCTAATCTAAAAACAGGCAACGGCCTATATGTTCCCTTGGGGAGCGTATAGGCCGTTGTTGTGTACTCTGAGAAGTTTCTGCGGAGGGGTTCTGCTGGGTTCTGCGGTAGGAGTTTCGCGGGTTTCTGCAGGGTGCAGGCTCGCCGGGCCACTCTTGGTGACGGTTCGTGTCTAATATTTTTCTGCCTCGGTGAGCCTCGTGTGTCTTAGATGCGCTTAGAGTTGCGCTTAGAGCGGCTCTAAGGGCTAAGCTGTTGGTGCTGGCGTTCCTTCCCTTTTTGTCGTGCAACCGGAGGGAACGCCAGTCTATTTTTATACCCTCGTGCAGTTGACTGTTTTCAGCGTTCTAAAGGTCACATCATAAGATGCTGGCACGCTGACCGGTAGGTATATGTTCAGAGACGGGCGTACAATGAAAGTGCGTGCGCCCGGCCGGCGGCACCTACGAATTCCGCGAGAAACGACATCACGAAGCCGTGTTCTCCCCACCGCCTCTCATACTTTCAGCATCTGCTGGGGCGAGTATCGCCGATGACCGACCGACCCGTCTGACGCCGCATCCACTGTAACGAGGAGAAATCTCATGGCATATCAGCCGACCATCCTAAACGGTGAAACTGTTTTCCGTAACGAAGTTTTTCAGACCGGCCTCATGTCCCAGCTGCTGGACGGCATCTACGATGGCGAAATGACCATCGGTGAACTCCTGAGCCACGGCAACTTCGGTGTGGGTACCTTCAACGGCCTCGACGGCGAAATGGTCGTCCTCGACGGCGTCTGCTACCAGGTGCGCCACGACGGCTCCGTATCCCTGCCCGACCTGCGCCAGCAGACCCCCTACGCCGTGGTCACCAACTTCGTGCCCATGATTAAGCGCGAACTGCCGCAGAACCTGCTGCGCAAGTCTGCCTCGCAGATTCTGGATGACTTCACCGTCTCCAAGAACTACATGTACGCCATCAAGATTTACGGCGAGTTCGAGTGGGTCCGCACCCGCACTGTCATCAAGCAGGAGAAGCCCTACCCGAAGATGGTTGCCGCCACCGAGAACGAAGACATCGTCCAGTTCGACAACGTGACCGGCACGATCGTTGGCTTCCGTACCCCCATCTACGAGCAGGGCATTTCGGTGCCCGGCTGCCACGCCCACTTTATCGACGATGAGCGCGTTCAGGGCGGTCACGTAGTCGACTTCAAGCTACGCTCCGCAAAGGTCGAGATTTGCCCCGGTACCGGTCTGCAGCTGCACCTGCCGCTGACCCCCGAGTTCTCCTCCGCTAACCTCTCCCCCGAGGACCTGGCTGAGCAGATCTCCAAGGCTGAGAAGCACTAAGAGCTTCTCCCCCACCGGGATATAGCAGCGGGATATAGCTAGCAGCTAACAACGTGGGAGCCGCCCTCTACAAATCTGTAGAGGGCGGCTCCTTCGTGTTGATACGCGCGCTACAAACGGCGCTTACGCCTCGGGCACGAACTCGCCGTGGCCGCGCTCGCGCAGGGCGGCACGCACCTTCTCAGCGGCCGCATCCAGCTCTTCGGCGGTTGCGTCCTTCTTCGCGTTAGCGGGATCGTAATCAGCCATGCCGTCAGCCGGGAACAGGTGGATGTGGGTGTGCGGAACGTCGAAGCCCGCAATCATCAGAGCCACACGGTCCTTATCAAAGGCCCGATCCAGGGCACCAGAAATCTTGTGTGCCACAGCGAACAGGTGCGCCGCCAGCTCAGCCGGCAGGTCGGGCCAGCGGTCAATCTCCGCGCGGGGAACGAGCAGCAGGTGACCTTCCGACAGGGGCATGATGTCCAGGAAGGCGACGCAGTGCTCGTCCTTCCAGACGAAGCGTCCGGGAATCTCGCCGTCAATAATCTTGGTAAAAATCGTGCTCACAATAATCTCCTTCATGCGCCGCCATCGGCGCGGTTGAAGCTCAAAAATTCAGGCTCTATGCCTGAACCTCGATGCTCTCGCCGGGGTTCAGGTGCTTCAGCTCAGTGCCGTACTTCGCGCCGAAGTTCGTCACCAAGCCCTCAATAATGCCGGTGCCATTCTGGTTAATCATGCCGTTGTGAATCGGAACCACACGCTGAGCGCCGGTCGCAATCACAAAATCGATGACTTCCTGAACCTTCGACCAGGGCGCGTGAATCGGCACCAGAACGGTATTCGCACGCACGCGGTGCGGAACCACCAGCGAATCACCGGGGTGGTACACGGCACCGTTAATCAGGTAACCAACATTGGCGATGGTCTGAATCAGCGGGTGAATCAGGGCGTGCTGACCGCCGTAGGTCTTCACCTCAAAACCGGGGATGCTGAACTCAGAATCAGCGGAAACAACGGTCACCTCGGCGGCGGGCACAGCCTCCTTAATGACCTGGGCAACAGCCTCGGGAGCCCAAATCTTCAGCGGGGTCTGCGACTCGGCGCGCTGAGCAATCAGCGGCAGCACCGACGGGCCATCAAAATGGTCCGGATGCGCGTGGGTCACGAACAGGTAATCGGCGCCTTCCAGCGCGGTGGCATGCTCGCCTTCAGCGGCAAAATTGCCGGGGTCAAGAACGAGGGTGCGCCCCTCATTCTCAAGGCGGATACATGAGTGGGTGTACTTCGTCATCTTCATAGTTTTAGTCTACCGCGAACCTCCGCACCCGCCCCGAGGCGGCTTCAACTTTTGAGATAAGCCGCAAATCAGCCACCTTTTGAACGCCTCTAGTGTAAAGTCGTAAGACAAGATCGACCACACAATGGGGCGGATCTCCACCCCGAAAGGTTCAGCAATGGACACTCATATTCCCGTACGGAGAATTACGAAGCCCGCCGAAGCCCGAAATACCCGCCAGCGTCGCATCATCAAGGCGACCATGGAAGAGCTTGGCGATTTCATCTCAGCACAGGATCTGCACCTGACCCTCGCGAACCGCAAGGAACAGGTCTCTCTCGCAACCACCTACCGCGTCCTGCAGTCGCTGGCTAACGCCGGTGAACTCGACTCGGTCAAGGGCATTGAGGGTGAGACCCTGTACCGCCACTGCCGGGTGAAAGATCACCACCACCACCTGCTCTGCCGCCGATGCGGCACCGCCATTGAGCTGGAAGCACCCGCCCTTGAGGACTGGGCACTGGCCATGGGCAAGCAGCACGGCTTCTCGGAGCTGGAGCACGTGGTTGAAGTGACAGGTTACTGCCCGGACTGCACTTTGGCACGTCGCGAGGAAGAATCGCAGGGCGGCACTGCACGCTAACGTTGCACGCTAACATTGCAGGCTAAGCCGCAACCCCAAAGCCCCTCATTCTGAGGAGCCCCCCTCGAGGGAAAACCTTCTCAACGAAGGATACGGCGCTTTCAAAGATTGGTGCTTTCAAAGATTGGCGCTTTCAAAGATCTTTGACGCCGCAACAGCACGACACACAGGGCATCTGGACAGAGCAATCTGGACAGGGTATCTGAACAGGGCAACACAACGCCACACAGACTCAGCCCACGCCGCACCGGGACATCCCCCTTCACAGCGGGACATCCTCTTCTCGCCGCGGCACCTATGCACGACAACGAAAGAGCCCCACCTCATTCCCGAGGTGGGGCTCTTTCTATAGGTCCTGTGCTTTATAGTTCCTATGCCTTCTCAGTCAGCTGGCGGCCCGACGCGCTATGGCGACGCTTCACGCCACCAATCACACGGCACACCACATAAATCAGGAAGGAAATACTGGTCACGTAGGGGCTAATCGGCAGCGAACCGGCAAGAGCCAGCAGAATACCGCCCACAATGGACGCCTCCGCAAACAGCACCGACAGGATCAGCGTGCGCACCGGAGAAGCCGTCACCTGCATCGCCGCAGCCGCCGGAGTAATCAGCAGCGCCAGCACCAGCAGCGAACCGACCACCTGCACCGACAGCGCCACAGCAATACCCAGAATCACCATGAACACCAGGGACAAAAAGCGCATCGGCACGCCCTTAGCGCGCGCGACCTCCGGGTCCAGGGAGGCGAAGCTCAGCGGACGCCACACCATCACCAGCAGGGAAATAATAACCACCGCACCAATAATCATGGTGTGCAGTTGGTCGGCATCCACAGACACGATCTGGCCGGTCAGCAGACCAAACTTATTCGCGCTACGGCCCTGATACAGCGAGAGGAAGAGAATACCCAAACCCAAGCCGAACGGCATGAGTGCACCAATCACCGAGTTTGAGTTACTCGCCTTAGCGCCCAGAAAAGCAATCAGCAGAGCCGAGGCGATCGAACCAATCATGGAGCCGGTCACCACGTCATAGCCGAGCAACAGTGCAAGGGCGGCACCCGCGAAAGACATTTCAGAGATGCCGTGCACCGCAAAGGCGTGGTCGCGCATCATCACGAAAACACCAACGAAACCGCCGATAAGACCCAGAACAGCGCCAGCAAAAATGGAGTTCTGCAGCATCTGCAGCAGCTCGCCGTAGCGGTCAAAGACGAAGATGCGGGAGAGCAAATCATTCTGCGCGGCGGCAACCGGAGCCAGCGCGGGGAGGGAAGCAAGAGTGGTCATCGAGTGGTTCCTCCCGGAAGGTGTAGGGTGCGCTGCGGTTCAGAAAGACCAGACTTCAGGTGGGAGCCGTGAATGTTCTGGTCGGTGCCCTCAATATGGCAGTGGTCGCTCGCGTGAGTCTCGCCCACCACCACGTAACGGCCATTAGACTTGAGCACGCTCACCGGGGTTCCGTACAGGGAGGTGAGCGTCTCACTGGTCATGACCTCTTCCACCGAGCCGACCGTGAAACGGCCATTCGCCAGGTAAAGAACGCGATCCACATGCTCAATGATGGGGTTGATTTCGTGGGTCACGAACACCACCGCCACGCCGCGTTCACGGTTGAACCGGTGAATCAGCTCAGCCACCGCGTACTGGTGGTTGAGGTCCAGGGAGAGGAGCGCCTCGTCAGCCAGCAGAATCTTCGGGTCGTTCGCGAGCGCCTGAGCGATACGCAGGCGCTGCTGCTCACCGCCGGAGAGCAGGCCCACCGGCACGTTCGCGTACTCGGTCGCGCCGACGGCTTCGAGAAGCTCGTCGACCTTAGCGCGGTATTTGCGGCCGTGCAGGCGGATGCCCCAGCGGTGCCCGTCCATGCCAAGTCCCACCAAATCGCGGGCGCGCATCGGGGTGGAGGTGGGGATGGACTTCTGCTGCGGTACGTAGCCGACGCCGGCGTTGCCCAGGCGTGCGGGCTTGCCGAGCACAGAGATTTCGCCGGCGTTGAGCCCGGTCAGGCCGAGAACGACTTTGAGGAAGGTGGACTTGCCGGAGCCATTGGGTCCGAGCACGGCGAAGTATTCGCCTGCGCCGATGTCGAGGGTTAGATCTTTCCAGAGGGTGCGGGCCCCGAAAGCGAGGCTACCCCCGCGAATGGAAATCGCGGGGGCGGCACCGTTATTGTTGTTAGTCACTTAGGAGAGCGCCTTTTCGAGGTTGCTGACGTTGGTCTTCATCCATGCCAGGTAGTTGGTGTTCTCCGGCAGGGTTTCGGTGAACGATACGTAGTTCACCGAGGCGTCCTTGGCGGCCTGCAGCACCTCGTTGGTCTGGGAGGTGGAGGTCTGCTCGTTGTAAGCGAGTAGCTGGACCTTCTTCTCGGTGACCATGTCCTTGGTTTCCTTCAGGACGAGTGCGGGAACGTCGTTCTCTGCTTCGACTGCCTCAGCGAATTCGCTGGGGGTTGCGTTCTCTGCGCCGGTGGAGGAAATCAGGTAGTCCGGCACGGGCTCGGTGGACAGGTACTTCTTACCCTCACCGGGGATTGCCTTAGCTGCTGCGTCCAGTGCGTCCAGTTCCTTGGAGAAGGTGGATGCGTTGGTGCGGAACGCCTCAGCGTGTGCGGAGTCGAGGCTTGCGAGATCTTCAGCAATCTGCTGGGCGACCTTCTTCATGGTGTCGAAGTCGTACCAGAGGTGCTCGTTGAACTCGTGTGCGTGGGCGTGGTCGCCGCCGTCTTCGTGGTGTTCGCCGCCGCGGTGGTCCTCGACCAGGTGGGTGTATTCGGCGTCGGTGAGCTTGCCGCTGACCTTGACCGCGTTCACGATCTTCTGGGAGGTGTTGTCCTTGCCTGCGAGGTCTTCGAGGAACAGGTCGTAGCCTGCGCCGTTGATGACGATCAGGGATGCGTCCTTTGCCTTGAGGCGGTCGGCGCTGGTGGCTTCGTAGGAGTGGGGGTCGGTGCTGGTGGAGGCGATCAGCGCGGTGACATCAACGTAGTCGCCGCCGACCTGCTTGGCGATGTCTGCGTAGACGTCGGTGGAGGCGACGACCTTCACCTTGCCGTTGTTGGAGCCAGCCGAGGAGGACGAACCGGAGCTGTTCTCGGTTGCGCAACCTGCCAGCAGCAGGGATGACGCAGCGAGTGAGCCCATTGCGGTGAGGAAGTGCTTGCGGGTGATCTTCGGGTGCGACATGAGGGCTCTCTTTCGGTTCGTTCTAGTCTGTAGGTTTCTTAACTACATCATGCGAACACCCGTATAAACAACTCTTTATTGGTCTCATTTGAGTGATATTAGGCTACCCTTTTCTCTGTCAATAGCTTATGGTGCAGGGATGTTTAGCTCAGCCTATCCGACTCCCCCGCTGCCGCTTCATACCGCCGCCCGAGACTACTTCCTGAGAGAGACTACCCGCCTGAGCCTACCCCTTACGTGCGCCCATCAACCGTTTTTGTCCGTACAACAGCCCGCCCCGCGCTCTCCTTCACGAGAGTGCGGGGCGGGCTGTGTGTTCAAAATTCCCCTGTTTCATTCGGGGTATCTCACGATGCGGTTACTGGGCTTCACGCGACTGCTGTCGGCGTACACGCTCACGCACCGCGTCCTGGGTGGTGTCGTTGATTTCGCCGACGAGCTCCTCCAGCACGTCTTCGAGGAAGACCACGCCGAGGGTTGTGCCGTGCTCATCCATGACCTGCGCGATATGGGTTCGGCTGCGCTGCATCGAGGCGAGCGCATCATCAATATCGGTGGTCGGGGTGAGCGTGTCCAGGGAACGTAGCTTGTACCAGGGGAAGGGCTCTTCGAACCGCTCGGGGGCGATGGCGAGGGCATCCTTCACGTGCAGGTAGCCCATGTAGGTTCCGTCGCTGTCGGTAATGACGAAGCGGGAGTAGCCGCTGCGTGCCACGGCGCGTTCCAGTTCGGCGGGGGTGCTGCCGAAGGGCAGGGTGACGAGCTTATCGCCGGGCACCATGATTTCGTAGACGTCTTTCTCGGTGAATTCGAGGGCGCTTTCAATCACGCCGGCGTCATCTTCCACGGTGCCTTCTGCGGTTGAGGTTGCCACGATCGTCTGCAGCTCGCCCAGGGTGAAGGTGGAGGCAACTTCGTCCTTCGCTTCGACCTTCATGAGCGCCAACAGCTTATTGGACAGGTTGTTCAGCAGGGTGACCACGGGGGCGACAATCTTGGAGAAAGTCACCAGGGGCGGCACAATCCAGAGGGCCACACCGCGGGCTGCGAGGGTCACGGCGGCGTTCTTGGGAACCATCTCGCCGAAGATGACGTGCAGGTAGGTGACCAGAATCAGGGTGATACCGAAAGCGAGCACATCCACGATGGCGGTGGGCAGGCCCAGCATATGCAGGGGCGCCTCCAGGATGTGGTGCAGCGCCGGTTCTGAGACGTTCAGGATTAGCAGGGAGCAGATGGTGATGCCCAGCTGGCAGGTGGCGAGCATAAGCGAGACGTTTTCTAGCGCGTAGATGACGGTCTGCGCTCGCTTATTGCCTTCTTCGGCGAGCGGCTCGATTTGTGCTCGTCGGGTGGACATGAGGGCGAATTCACCGGCGACAAAGAAGGCATTTCCGGCGAGCAGGATGACGAGCAGTGCGATGGCTACCCAGTCGTTCATGCGTTGCCTCCCTTCTCGGTCTGTTCCTGTGCGTTAGGTGCGGGGGTGAATCGGATGCGGTCCACGCGGCGGCCTTCGAGGGTGTCGACGCGCAGGGTGCCGCCGGGTACGGGGACGCTGTCGCCTACTTCGGGGATGCGGCCGAGCCGTTCCATCATGAAGCCACCGACGGTTTCGTATTCGGGGCTTTCCTCAACTTCGAGCCCGTGGATGAGGGCGTTGATTTCGTCGGGGCGGCGCAGGCCGGAGAACACCCAGTCGCCGTTGCCGTAGCGTAGGGGGCCTTCGGTGCGGCCGCGGTCGTGTTCGTCGGAGACTTCGCCGACGATTTCTTCGACGAGGTCTTCGAGGGTTGCGATGCCCGCGGTTCCGCCGTATTCGTCGAGGACCACGGCGAGCTGCAGGGCGCCCTGACGTAGCTGGGTGAGCAGCGCGTCCAGGTGCAGGGTTTCGGGGACCTGCAGCACGTCTTCTGCGAGGGCACCGGCTTCGAGGGTTTCGCGAACCTCCGGGGGCACCCCGACCGCCTTCTTCACGTGCACAACGCCCACGATGTTGTCGTGGTCGCCCTTGTAGAGGGGGAATCGGGAGTGGCCGGTGGAGCGTGCCAGCTTGATGACTTCGGCGACGGGGGCGGTGTCTTCGAGCATGGCGACCTGGCCGCGCGGGGTCATCACTTCGGAGGCGGTCAGCTCGGAGAAGCGCAGGGTGCGGTCCACGAAGCGTGCCGCGGCGGAGTCGAGGGTGCCTTCTTCTGCGGAGCGGCGCACCATGGAGGAGAGCTCTTCGGGGGTGCGCGCCGCGGAGAGCTCTTCTTTGGCTTCCATGCCGAAGCGTCCGAGGATCCAGTTGGCGGAGCCGTTCATGAAGCGCACGAGCGGGGACATGACGCGGGTGAATGCCAGCTGCGCGGGGGCAAGTCGGCGTGCCACAGCGTAGGGTTCGGCGATGGCGAGGCCCTTGGGCACCAGCTCACCGATGATCATGGACAGCAGGGTTGCGATGAGCATTGCCAGCAGCAGTGTGAACATATCGGTCACACTGCTGGGTAGCCCCATGCTGTTGATAACACCGCTGGTGAGCGCGTTGATGGCGGAATCAAGAGTGTAGCCGGTCAGCAGCGTGGTGATGGTGATACCGATCTGGCAGCTGGAGAGCTGAGTGGAGAGGGTTTTGAGGCAGCGCAGGACGGCGTCGGCGGCTTTATCGCCGGAGTCTTTTGCCTGCTGCACGGTCGCGGTTTCGAGCGCCACGAGGGAGAACTCTACGGCGACGAAGAAGCCGGTACCCAGGATGAGGAGTAGGCCGATGAACAGGAGTATCAGATCCACGCGGTCACCGCCTCCGCAGGGTGGTTTGCGCTGTGCTGGTTCTGGCGTAGAGATTCAGCAGACTGCCTGTCCAGATGCTGAGCACCCGAGGAGGGGTTATTTTCGGGTGCGCTGATGCCGTAGGGCGCAGCGTGTGCTGGCAGTATTCTGCGTTGGCTAGCAGCCAGAGTCTTACTCAAAGGGTCATCCATACCCAATATTTTAGCGAAGGTTTCGCCTCTTCCAGGTGCCTTAGAGCGCCTGCTCACACGTGCAAGACTGCGCGTGTTGTGCACGCGGCTCATTGCGAATCAGCAAGAGTGAAAAATTGCATTGCGGATATGGCGCGATGAGCTGGAAAGTTCACCGTGATTCTCTTTACACTTATACATAGGAGCATGAGTGTGCCGCCAGGTCAGCGGATGAACTCCGACGTTCACGGCACGCTAGGCAGGTTGGTACGGTGCACACCCCGCACACAACAGCCACCAAAAGGCGATGCGCACATGCTCAGCGTGATGATTCGCCCCTCGAAGACGCGGGTCGTCTATGCCGGGTGAGTCCCGGACGCGACGGATAAATTCACACTAATTGGAAGAGGCGTTTAACGTGCCAAATCTGCCAGAACATCTGGTTCCTGAGGAATTTGCCGGTAACGAATGGTTCGTTGAAGAACAGTACGAGCGTTACCAGAAGGACAAGAACCTCGTGGATTCTTCATGGTGGCCCATTTTTGAGACCATCGATAAGGCGCTGGGAGGCGCCGGTACCGCTAGTGCAGCTCCTGCTGCGGCACCCGCCGCACCGGCTGCACCTGCCGCACCTGTAGCAACTCCCGCCCCCGCGGCACCGAAGCCTGCGGCTGCGCCTGCTAACCCCACCCCTCCCGCTGCTACCAAGAAGGCTGAACCTGTGGAACCTGCTGAAGACAAGATTGTCCCCCTCCGCGGCCCTGCTAAGGCAGTTGTCACGACCATGGAAGAGTCGCTGACTGTCCCCACCGCAACCACCGTTCGTGCGGTCCCCGCAAAGCTGCTCATTGAGAACCGTGCTGCCATCAACAAGTACCTGGCAAGCACCCGCGGCGGCAAGGTCTCCTTCACCCACATCATCGGTTACGCAGTGATTCGCGCAGTGGCTGCTATGCCTTCGATGAACGTGACCTACGGTGTGGATGAGAAGGGCAAGCCCGTTGCAATCCACAACGCACACGTGAACTTTGGTCTGGCTATTGACCTGCCCCGCCCCGATGGTTCCCGTAACCTGGTCGTTCCGAACCTCAAGGGCGCTGAGCAGCTGAGCTTCCGCGAGTTCTGGGACGCATACAACGACATCGTTAAGCGTGGCCGTAACGGCGCGCTGACCATTGAGGACTTCCGCGGCACCACTGTTTCGCTGACCAACCCCGGTGGTATCGGTACCGTCCACTCAGTGCCCCGCCTTTCCAAGGGCCAGGCAGCCATCATCGGTGTGGGTGCTCTGGAGTACCCGGCTGAGTTCCGCGGCCTGTCCGAGAAGCTCATCACCCAGCAGGGCCTGTCCAAGATTATCACCCTGACCAGCACCTACGACCACCGCGTCATTCAGGGTGCAGGTTCCGGTGAGTTCCTGAAGCTGGTTGAGCACTACCTGCTCGGCGGCGACGACTTCTACGACGCAATCTTCCGCGACCTGAAGGTTCCTTTCGAGCCGGTTCGTTGGGCACGCGACAACCACGTCGATGACGCTCACGAGATTTCCAAGGTTGCACGTATCCAGCAGCTGATTCACGCTTACCGCGTGCACGGCCACCTGACCGCAGCAACCAACCCCGTTGGTTACAAGATGCGTTCGCACCCGGACCTGAAGCTGGAGAACTACGGCCTGACCCTGTGGGATCTGGACCGTGTCTACCCGACCGGTGGCTTCGGCGGCTCCGAGCGTCTGCCGTTGCGCACCATCCTGGAGCGCCTGCACGAGGCATACTCCGGTTCTCTGTCCGTTGAGTACATGTACTCTGAGGACCCCGAGGTTCGCGCATGGTTCCAGGAGCGCCTGGAGCGCGGCGTTGCTAAGCCCACCCGCGAGGAGCAGCTGCGTGTTCTCTCCAAGCTGGTTGAGGCTGAGGCATTCGAGAACTTCCTGCAGACCAAGTACCTGGGTCAGAAGCGCTTCTCCCTGGAGGGCGGCGAGTCCCTGATTCCGCTGCTGGACGCTGTTCTGGACAAGGCCGCTAACAACGACCTGAAGGGCGTTGCCATTGGTATGGCACACCGCGGTCGCCTGAACGTGCTGACCAACATTGCCGGTAAGTCCTACGCTCAGATTTTCCGTGAGTTCTCCGGCACCGCAGCACCCTACGAGGGTGGCTCCGGTGACGTGAAGTACCACCTCGGTACCGAGGGTGTCTTCACCTCTGATTCCGGTAAGCAGACCCAGGTTTACGTGGCTGCTAACCCCTCGCACCTTGAGGCTGCAAACACCGTGCTCGAGGGTATTGTCCGCGCTAAGCAGGACGTCTACCGCGAGCAGGGCGTTGAGGGTCACCCGGTTCTGCCGATTCTGATTCACGGTGACGCAGCGTTCGCTGGTCAGGGCATCGTCATGGAGACCCTGCAGATGGCTGATCTGAAGGCGTACACCACCGGCGGCACCGTGCACGTTGTGGTGAACAACCAGATTGGCTTCACCACCCTGCCGAACGACGGCCGCACCGCAACCCACGCCTCCGACATTGCGCGTATGACCAAGGCTCCGGTCTTCCACGTCAACGCTGATGACCCGGACGCAGTGGTTCGTGCCGCACGCCTGGCATTCGAGTACCGTGAGCGTTTCGGTCGCGACGTTGTCGTTGACCTGATTTGCTACCGCCGCCGCGGTCACAACGAGGCTGATGATCCGTCGATGACCCAGCCGAAGATGTACCAGGACATCGACGCTCTGCCCTCGACCCGCACCCTGTACGCACAGGATCTGGTCGGTCGTGGCGATGTCTCCCAGGAGGAGGCAGACGAGGTTCTGGATTCGTACCACTCGAAGCTGGACGCTATCTTCGTCGAGACTCAGTCTTCGGCACCGGCTCCTGCTGGCGCGCACGTTTCCGGTCTGGAACTGCCCGCATCCCAGCAGAACACCGAGGTCGTTCACTCCGGTAAGACTGCAATCTCCCGCGAGACCCTGCAGCACATTGCTGATGCGTTCGGTAAGGCTCCTGAGGGCTTCACCATCCACAAGAAGCTGAAGAAGCTCATGGAGCAGCGCGTTGAGATGGGCCGCACCGGCAACATCAACTGGGGTATGGGCGAACTGCTCGCCTTCGGTTCGCTGCTGATGGAGGGCACCGACGTTCGTATGAGCGGTCAGGATGTTCAGCGCGGTACCTTCGTTCAGCGTCACGCTGTTCTGCACGACCACATCACTGATGAAGAGTGGTCGCCGCTGGAGCACCTCTCTGAGAACCAGGGCAAGTTCCGTATCTACAACTCCTTCCTCTCTGAGTACGGCGTTCTCGGCTTCGAGTACGGCTACTCGGTGGAGCGCCCCGACTCGCTCGTGGTGTGGGAGGCTCAGTTCGGTGACTTCGCGAACGGTGCTCAGACCATCATTGACGAGTTCGTGTCCTCCTCCGAGCAGAAGTGGGGCCAGCGCTCCTCGCTGGTTATGCTGCTTCCTCACGGCTACGAGGGTCAGGGTCCTGACCACTCCTCGGCTCGTGTTGAGCGTTACCTGCAGCTGTGCGCTGAGAACAACATGACTGTTGCTTGCCCCTCGACTCCGGCTTCGCACTTCCACCTGCTGCGTCGCCATTCTCAGCACCGTCCGTACAAGCCGCTCGTGGTGATCAGCCCCAAGCAGTTGCTGCGTCTGAAGGCTGCTGCGTCCTCCATCGAGGACTTCACCGAGGGTTCGTTCCAGCCGGTGATTGGCGATCGTTCGGGTATCAACCCGGCTCAGGTTGAGCGTGTGGTCTTCGTTTCCGGTCGTCTCTACTACGACCTGGAAGCAGAGCGTGAGCGCCGCGGCGACACCAAGACCGCTATTGTCTCGGTCGAGCAGCTGTACCCGCTGCCCGAGCGGGAGATCAAGGAGCAGCTGGCTCTGTACTCGAACGCTACCGACATTGTCTGGGCTCAGGACGAGCCGGCTAACCAGGGTCAGTGGCCGTTCATGGCTCTGAACCTGCAGCCGCTGATTGACCGCCGTATGCGTCTTGCTTCCCGCCCCGCAGCTGCTTCCCCGGCTGCCGGTACCGGCAAGCTGCACGAAGCTGAGGCTCAGGCTCTGCTCAAGCAGGTCTTCGAAGGCTAAGGTCTTCTACGGCTAACCTGCTAAGGTTTTAGCTCTTCAAAACCCGTCTTCCCGTCAGATGTTTCTGGTGGGCAGACGGGTTTTTTAGTCTCGGATACTTGCCGGATAGAGTATTAAGTTCGAAAAGAGGCCGGTAAGCGCTTATCCTAGATGTAAAGACTATTACTCACGTGCCTTGCCGCCTCTCACGGCGGGCGCATACTGCAGAAGAAAGAATTCCGTGGAGCAACGCAATATTCGAATTGTGGCAGTCGGCGATGACCTGCTCGCCGGTGTTGGCGACCCCCGTACCCTCGGCTGGTTTGGCCGCGTTATGGCGCGCACCCCGCAGACCACCGCATCCATTGCGGCATATAACCTTGCCGCCCCCAATGAAGGTAGCGAGCAGCTGAATGCGCGCTGGTTCGAGGAGGCGCGCCGCCGCTTCGTTCCCGGTGCTGATAACCGCCTCATTATTGCTCCGTCGACCTTTGACATTGACTTGGGTCTGACCAGCGCTCGTTCGCGCCTGAACCTGGCGAACATTGTGGACATGGCGTCGCAGAACAACATTAAGGTTCTGGTTGTTGGTCCGCCGCCGACCCTGGACGCTGAGCGTAACCGCCGTATCGCTGACCTGTCGGCGGCGTATGCGGATGTGGTGACCCGCCGTAACCACGTGTACGTGGATACGTTCAACCCGCTGCTTCACCACGAGCAGTGGCGCAACGATCTTGCTGCGAATGATGGTCGTCCGGGTCAGTCCGGTTACGGTCTGATGGCGTGGCTGGTTCTGCACCGCGGCTGGTACAACTGGCTGAACATTCCTGAGCACGGCTAAGAGCCCGCTCCCCCGGGACGGGACTGTGAGCTGATGCGAAGAAAGTTCGTGTTTTTTAGCTCATATCCCGGTTCCAAGATGCAATCATGCCGTTTCTATGAAAAAATAGACGGCGTTGCCCTTATAGCGTGGACCACCGGTTTTCGGTGACCGCCTCTGCTAGGGCAGGTAATAGGGAGCACGCACCGCGAAGGTGGGGCGTGCATCCATGAACACTATAAGGAGGCTCTGATGAGCAAGCGCGGTCGTAAGCGCAAGGACCGTCGTAAGGGCGGCGCAAACCACGGTAAGCGCCCCAACGCATAAGGTATCTTGCATACACTTTAAAACCCCGGCGTTTCGGATCTTATTCGGACCCGGGGTTTTGCTTTACCCGCAGATTTTGTGCATATTCTGCGGAATAAAGAGAAGAATTCTACGTTATGGATGTGAACGCCTGGCGCGTTCCTGTAGAGGAGAAACATGGCTGAAACCAACACCGCGGTAGATACCCGCGAGCTGCGCGAACGCTTTACTGCGGACGCTATGCAGTATGTGGATCAGCTCTACGCTGCTGCCCTGCGGATGAGCCGCAACTCTGCCGATGCTGAAGACTTGGTGCAGGAAACCTATATGAAGGCTTTTGCCTCGTACCACCAGTTCACTGAGGGTACGAACCTGAAGGCGTGGCTGTACCGCATCCTGACGAATACGTACATCAACCTGTACCGTAAGCGTCAGCGTGAGCCGCAGCAGTCTCAGGGTGAGACGGTGGAGGATTGGCAGCTGGCTCAGGCCGGTGAGCATGATGCGGTGGGTCTGCGTTCTGCTGAGGCGGAGGCGCTGAGCGCCCTGCCGAATACGGAGGTTCGTGAGGCTCTGAACGAGCTGTCTGAGGATTTCCGCATGGTGGTGTACTACTCCGATGTGGAGGGGTTCGCGTACAAGGATATTGCGGAGATTCTGGATATCCCCATGGGCACGGTGATGTCTCGTCTGCATCGTGGCCGCCGGATTCTGCGTGAGAAGCTGCTCGATTATGCGCGTGAGAACGGTCTGCGCCCGTCGACCATCGCAAAGGTAGAAGCGAAGGCTGAGGCGAAAGCCGCTGCAAAGGCGAGCGCTAAGGCGCAACCTGCAAAGGCTACCAAGGGCGCTAAGGGCACTAAGGCAGCCGAGGGCGTAAAGTCCCCGCCGGCGGGCTCTCGTTCCAAGGCATCTGCGGATGAGGCGCCTGCGGATTCTTAGCTCCGCTCTTCTACACGTGAGCTGGCCCAATGAGGTTGAGGCTAGACTCCCCTAACGCTTTATACCTTCAGTATGAAAGGAACTCCGATGTCAAGCACAGACAAGAATTCTTCCGTCCCCGAAGCCGCCGCTTCCGAGCCGCTGGAGGATTGCGGCGGTCAGCCCTGCTCGGCAACCCTCAAGCACCTCTACGAATTCCTCGATAGGGAGCTGAGCCCCGAGCAGTTGCGCACGATTCAGGCGCATCTGAATGCCTGCTCCGAGTGCGAGGATGTGAAGGACTTTGAGCTGATGATTCGTGAGAAGATGCGTTCTTCGTGCGCTCAGCAGGCGCCCGAGCAGCTGAAGGTGCGTCTGCTGCAGGATGTGCAGAAATTCTGCGCCGAGGCAAAGCTCTAAACTTCCCCAAGCTGTTGCCTCGCTGAGGGGACAGAAAACTGACGATGCGTGAAGGCGGTGCACCAATAACGGTGCGCCGCCTTCCTGCGTATTGGTTGGTTCGCGCTGTCTGTCTCAGCGCGACAGCCCTCAGCGGCTCGCAAACCCTCAACCGGTAGAATAGGGGTAGACATCAACCGGCGCAGCGTCTCTGATTCTGCGCTTTCCCCATGATTTGAACCAGAAGAGGATGTATGAGCGACGCAGCAGTGCAGCTTTCCCCCGGTGATTGGCCCGCTCCCCTGGCACCCGCCTCCAGCAAAGCCGCTGGCAAGAACGCGCTGGTGCATATTCCGGGTTCTAAGTCGCTCACGAACCGTTATCTGCTGCTTGCCGCTCTGGCTGATTCTCCCTCGTATTTGCGTGCGCCTCTGCATTCGCGCGATTCGGCGCTGATGATTGAGGCGCTGCGCCAGCTGGGTGCGGGCGTTGAGCTGCTGCCGACCGATTCGCCGTTCGGTCCGGATGTGCGGGTCACTCCCCTCAACTTTGCTCAGGCTTCCTCCGCTCAGCCGCACGCGGTGTCGATTGAGTGCGGTCTTGCCGGTACCGTGATGCGTTTTGTGCCCGCCCTGGCGGCGCTGCTGCCGGGTGAGTTCGCTTTTGACGGTGACCCGCACGCTCGTCAGCGTCCGATGGGCCCGGTTCTGGAGGGTCTGCGTCAGCTGGGTGTGCAGGTGGATTGTGAGCAGGGCGAGAACGCTCTGCCCTTCGTGCTGCGCTCCCCCGGTCTGGCGAGCGCGGAAGGTGTCTCTGAGGCGCCCGTGGTTCGTATTGATGCTTCGGCGTCGTCCCAGTTCGTTTCGGCTCTGCTGCTGATGGCGCCTCGCCTGCCGCAGGGCATGGTGCTGGTGCACGAGGGCTCTTCGGTGCCGTCCATCCCGCACATTCAGATGACCGTGGAGGCGCTACGTCAGATGGGTATCGAGGTGCAGGAGCACTACCCGAACCAAGGCAACGAAGCAGAGAGCGGCGAGTACCGTTGGACGGTTCACCCCGGTTCTTTCTCCGGCTTTGAGATGACCATTGAGCCGGACCTTTCGAATGCCGGTCCGTTCCTTGCCGCCGCCGTGGTCACCGGCGAGTCGGTGACTATTCCTCACTGGCCAGCGCCCGCTGCTGATTCTTCGGCGGGTACGACCCAGGTGGGCGATATGTGGCGTGAGCTTCTGCCCGCGCTGGGTGCCCGGGTGAGCTACGCTGAGGGCCAATTGACCGTGACCGGTCCGGCGCAGCTTCCCGAGGGCGATTTCTCCTTTGACCTGTCTGCCGGTGGTGAGTTGGCGCCGACCATGGCGGCTGCCTGCGCTTTCGTGAAGGGCCGCGTTGAGCTGACCGGTATTGCGCATCTGCGCGGTCATGAGACGGACCGCCTCGCAGCGCTCGCCGCTGAGATTAACCGTCTGGGCGGCAGCGCCCACGACACCGCCGATTCGCTGGTGATTCAGGCGCCCATCCCCGCTACCGCTGAGGCTGCGCAGGTTCTGGCGCGCACCTACGACGATCACCGTATGGCAACCTTCGCGGCGATTATTGGTCTGCGCCGCACCAATGTGGTGGTGCAGAACGTAGCCACCGTGGCTAAGACCATGCCCGAATTTACCGCAATGTGGGAGGACATGCTGGCGCAATGGCAGGCCGGCACTTCTACCTCTGACGTTACCGCCGACCAGGAGGTCTTCTAAATGGGTTCTTCCCGCATGAACGTGCGCGATTTCTCCGAATGGGATGAGTCGGATGTGCGCGTGCGCCCGAACAAGAAGGGCTCCCGCCCCCGCACGAAGGACCGCCCGACGTTCAAGGAAGCGATTCGTGGCAGGGTCATTACGGTGGACCGCGGCCGCTGGTCGGTCGTAGTTGATGAGGGCACCGAGAAGGAGCGTACCCTCATTGCGGCGCGCGCTAAGGAGCTGCGCCGCACCGCGATTGTGACCGGCGACTTTGTGGACCTGGTGGGTGACACCTCCGGCGCTAAGGATACCCTGGCGCGCATTGTGCGTCTGGGCGAGCGCACCTCGATTCTGCGCCGTAGCGCCGATGACACCGACCCGTCGGAGCGCGTGGTCGTGGCGAATGCTCAGCAGCTGGTGATTGTGGTTGCTGCGGCGAACCCGGAGCCGCGCACCGGCTTCATTGACCGTGCCGTGGTGGCGGCGTTTGATGCCGGTATTGAGCCGATTCTGTGCATTACGAAGACCGATGTGCGGTACCCGCAGAACCTGCTGGATTACTATGCGGCGAGCGGTTTGAAGATTGTGCTGTCTTCTTCTTCGGATGGTTTGGCGCCGAGTCAGGAGGGCGCAAAGGGCTTGGAGTCGGCACCGGTTCAGGAGCTTCTGCAGGAGCTGCTGGGTCAGGTGTCGGTGCTTCTGGGCCATTCGGGTGTGGGTAAGTCGACCCTGGTGAATGCGCTGACCGGCTCCGAGCGTGCGACCGGCCATGTGAACGCGGTGACGGGCCGTGGCCGCCACACTTCTTCGTCTGCGTTGGCGTTGCGTCCGGTGAATGCGAATGGTGAGCCGATGGAGCCGGGCACCTGGATTATTGACACTCCGGGTATTCGTTCTTTCGGTCTGGCGCATGTGCCGCCGGAGACCGTCGTGGAGGCGTTCGTGGATTTGGCGCCCGGTGCGGCGGATTGCCCGAAGGCGTGTACTCACGCGGCGCAGGCTCCCGAGTGCGGTCTGGAGGCGTACGTTGCTGCCGGTCATGCCGGTGAGAGCGGTCCCGCCCGCCTGGAGTCCTTGCGTAAGCTGCTGCTGTTGACTCCTGAAGAGGGCGATTCGGAGAAGGAACTGGGCGCTCTCGTCTAGGTTCTCTGCCCTGCATTACACACAGCACTACACACACATTTTTGCTGACTACATCACCGAATACTGAAGAAGAGCATTACTATGAGCCGTCCCCAGCAGTACACCGACGATTTGCGTCTTGCGCATATTCTTGCCGATAGCGTCGATCGTGTGAGCGCCATGCGTTTCCGTGACCGCCCGGTCTTCTCCCCCGCATCCGAGGTGATAGAGCCCGCCGAGGCGGCACCCGCTGCGGCACCGTTGGCGCCGTGGCAGCAGGCTACTCAGGAGCCCGCGGAACCGCAGGCGCCGGTGCAGGAGCCTGCCGATTACGCTTCGGGTGTGGCTCAGGAGGTTGAGGAGCTTCTGCGCGCGCAGCTGTCGCGTGTGCGTACTCGTGACGGTATTGCCGGTGCGCATGCTGGCTATAACGGTCAGGCGTCGCGCCAGTGGGTGATTGCGCCGATTGCTGAGCCGGATAATTTTCGCCGCGGCGTGCCCGTGTGGGCGACTCTGATTGCTCTGCTGGATCAGGGTGAGCCGGTGGTGGGTGTGGTGTCTGCACCCGCGCTGGGTCGCCGCTGGTGGGCTGCTCGCGGTTCGGGCGCGTACACGGGTAAGTCCTTGGCGCAGGCGACTCGTCTTGAGGTGTCTTCGCTGACTCAGCTGGATCAGCTGTCTGCCGCGTACACCGACCTCTCCTCCTGGAAGGCGGCCTCTGAAGGCGCTGTGGACCGCTCTGGCGAGCTTGTACAGCTTCTGGACTGCGTGGGTCGTTCCCGCGCGTACGGTTCGTTCTGGGCGGCGTGTATGCTCGCTGAGGGTGCCGTAGACACCGTCGTGGACGCATCCCTGTCTTTCTACGAGATGGCGGCGCTACTGCCGCTGATTCGCGAGGCTGGCGGCGTCGCCTCCACCCTGGAGGGTGATTTGCCCGAGCACTCGGGTGTTTCAGTCTCCGGTGTGCACTGGGTTCTATCGAGAACCCCTCACCCGTTATCGCACAACGTCAGCGACGGCGACGCTTCTTGGCGGCCGCGCGACGCTCGGCGCGGTTGCCGCCAGACGGCGAAGCGCCGGAGGCGCTGCCCTCGGCGGAGCTGTAGCTCACGCGGCTCGGCGCCTTCTGTCGTCCCACGTTGCCCATGACGGAGCGGGCATGCGCAACGGCCTCGCGCGCGGCCTCGGAGGCGGCGGACTCGGCGGCGGCAACCTCTTCGACGCTGGGCTCGGCGCTCGCCTCGGAAACCTCAGCCGGAGCAACGGACGCGCTGGCGATCGAGCCACCCGCTTCTTCCTCGGCGGCAGCCAGGGCACGCTCGAACTGCTTAGCGTAGGAGAACACCTGCTGGACGGACTCCTCGCGGATGCGCTCGACCATCGCCTGGAACATCTGAGCGCCCTCGTCCTTGTACTCGACGAGCGGGTCGCGCTGACCCATCGCACGCAGGCCGATGCCTTCCTTCAGGTAGTCCATCTCGTAGAGGTGCTCACGCCACAGGCGGTCCACCACGGAGATGACGACGCGACGCTCAAGCGTGCGCATGGGTTCCTCGCCCAGCTGCGCCTGCGCCAACGGGTTCGCGTTCAGGCGATCCTCCGTGTCTTCGTAGACGGCGTGGATATCACCCACCAGCTCGTTCACCAGGTCGTCGCGGATCAGGGAGTTCCTGCCACCGTGCTCCTCCTCGACCTCCTCGAGGGTGACCGACGGCGGGTAGTAGCCGCGCAGATTCTCCCACAGAGCACGCAGATCCCACTCGTCAACCGGCTTGTCAGCCACGGCCTCGTCCACCAGGCCCGTGACGAGAGACTCCATGAAGGACCGCAGCTGCGGCTTCATGTCCTCGCCCTCCAGGACCCTGCGGCGCTCACCGTAGATGGTCTCGCGCTGACCCGTCATCACGTCGTCGTACTTCAGGACGTTCTTACGGATCTCGAAGTTACGGGCCTCCACCTGGTGCTGAGCCGACTGGATGGAACGCGACACGATGCGGTTCTCCAGGGGCAGGTCCTCCGGGTAGGCGCCCGAGGCCATGATGCGCTGGGCCATGCCCGAGTTGAAC
>ENA-OWLX01000123-OWLX01000123.1-metagenome-genome-assembly--contig:-NODE-123-length-24577-cov-6.918074_pt1 | contig 24577 bp, 28 predicted proteins | sample MGYA00245351_ERZ651106 | MGnify/ENA primary metagenome ERZ651106 (study PRJEB26857, sample SAMEA4031768) | metagenome | biome: human; feature: oral; material: saliva | place: Philippines | collected 2014... | reverse complement strand
ATGATCTATAACTTCTATAAAATATAGTAATATACCGGTTATAAGTATTAATAGACAGATAGTTTTAGCTTTCATGATGCTTCCTCTTTAAATATCCGTCAAAAACTACATAAACCAGATAGTATAATATGACAGATATAATGCCGGCAGCTAATGCATCCATAATAGAATGCTGTTTTACAAACATTGTTGAAAGAGTAATGATAACCGCACTCATGATTGCAAAAGCATACACAAAGTAGTTATTCTTAAAATATTTTGATTTTATTAAAACTATAGCACAGCCAATAGAATTTAAAACATGAATACTTGGAAAAACATTTGTAGGCTTATCAGCTGTATAAACAATATTAAGGAAAAATCTTTCCAAATAGTTTCCTGATATAACAGCAGGACGATAATCAAATGTTGTTGGGAAGAATGTAAATATAATAAGACAGATTGTCATACCGCCAAACATAAAGGCACAGCATTTATAAAATTCATCTTTGTCGTAAAAGAATACAAAGAGAAAAGTTGCCGCCACAAATATAAACCAGTACATATAAGCAAAGATAAAAATCGGCTTAAATGAAATCATACTGTCTAATGTAACATGCATATCAAAGAATCGTGATGGATCTCTTTGCTGAATACCAAAATACCATGGCAAATAAAAAATAAAATAGACAACAACTATCCATATATGTTTATATTTATTTACAAGCTCTTTTAATTTATTCATATAATCACCTTTTGCCCATACTAACAAAAAAAGATGCTCTTATCAAGCATCTTTATTTCCTTATTTTTAAAATATCTTCTTTAGCATGGATCAGATCAGTAATCATATGACAATAAGGTGTCGGTATATTCAATAGATCTCCTTTTTTAGCTACAGCACCATTAATATAATCTATTTCAGTTAAACGATGATTCTGAATAAGATCCTGATGCATTGATGGATAATGACTGCCGGCAACGACTGAAGTATGCATAACATAATCAGTAATTGCTTGTTCATCAAGCTTTACACCTGTTGCTTCACCAACCATGACAAATTCATGAATAATAGAATGAACTATACGTAATCCCGCTTCACTCGCAAAGAATTCTCCAATTGTACAGTCTTCTAATGCACAAGTAGAATTCATTGTTCCATTGACACATGCTTTTCTCCAAATTGATGGAAGCACATCAGCGTCATAAGTAACATTAAGATTGGCTTTATTTAATACTTCTACAATCTTTAATGCTTCACCTTCTCCTTTAGGATCAATAGATTGAAGATTAACAGCTCCTGTACTTGTCAGTAAAACAGTCCCCGGAGTCTTTAACCCTGCTGTCCAAACTGTAACACCCATTAAGATATTATGTTCCGGAATATATTTCTTAATAACATCTTCATGACCTAATCCGTTAAGCAGACATAATACTTTAGTATCCTGATCAATCACCTGTCTGATTTTTTCAAGCATATCAGGCAGCTGCATAGCTTTAGTAAACAAAATAACAAGATCCGCTTTTCTTGATGCCTCTTCCGGTCTCATGATGGGAATATGAACACAGTCTTCCTGATCTCCAATAATCTTCAAACCATTTTCCTGAATAGCTTTGATATGATCTTCCCACATATCTAATAGGACAACTTTCTGACCGGCTTTATATAGCTGATAGCCAAAACGACAGCCCATAGCTCCGCTTCCTGCAATATAAGTAAACATAATTTAACCTCTTTTCCTAACCATTGAATGTAAAAATTTCTTTTTTATAAAGATGTAATACATCACATAATACTTTATTAACAGCATATCCGACTGCAAATGGAATGACCAGCCATGCCACAATCATCATAATCACATTAATATTACCCGCATTCAAGGCTGCTAACGGGGATACTAACCCAACAAATCCGAATCCCGCTGAAGCAGGTGTCCCCATCATATTTAAAAGCGGAACAGTCAATGAGCTGATCGCCGCTGTTAATGCTACCGGAATTCCCATTACCGGATTAGTCAGGAAATTAGGCATCATCATCTTCATACCGCCCAAACCGATTGCAAGTGGAACACCCGGCTTATTAACCCTGGCACTAGCCCATACAAGTAAGGCAGCTGCTGAGGCAACACCCATTCCGGCAGCCGCTGAGGATGTACCTGTTAATCCGATTGCAAGTCCAATTGCGACAGTGGAAATTGGAGAAATAATAATAATTGAGAATGACATAGAAATCAAAATACTCATTAAGATAGGCTGTAATTTAGTAAATGAATTAATACCCTGTCCAATAAATGAAGTAATCATAGATACATAAGGTAATGTCAATGTTCCTATATAACCTACTCCAAATCCTACAATAATAGGTAATAAAACAAGATTCAGTGATCCTAATTTTTTTCCTATTGCCTTAACAACAAGAACCGCAAGAGCAGCTGTCAGCATGGTATTGATTACATCACCAATACCGGCCAGCTGAAATAAATAAGTCTGTTTGCCGGACATTAATACTTCTACATACTTCCATGCTCCTGAGCCAATATAAGCAGCACCACCAATACATGATGCCTGAATCGGATTAAGATTAAACTGCATCGCAATCAGATAGCCGGCCATAATTGGCGTGAAGAACTGAAAGACCTGTACAATATGAAGCCATGATGCAAACAATGTCTGTGAAGCAAATGGCTTTAAGAATGTTGCCAGTATCGCATTTGGAATTAATGCGACCACTATCGCAATAGTTGTTCCATTAAGAATTTTTAAAATAAATGATCCTATGGAACCTCCTTTTTTCGTTTCTGACATAAAAAACCTCCCTTGATAGTCAATACACTACCAAAATTAGTATACTCTTACTTTTATAGAAACTAAAATAAAATGATAATTTTTAGTAAAAAAGACAATCATCCGATTGTCTAATTAAAACCAAATATTTTCTGAGCCATACTATATCCATAAGAAAGTATCTTATTGCCTATACTTCCTTTTAATCTCATTGCATGGCCTAAAATAGTTCTTCTGACTGCTTTATAAACAGCAGGATTCTGAGTTTTCATATAATCCCAGAATTCATCTCTTTTAGCTAGATTCTCTTCTGTTCCGCTCTTTACTAATAGGACTGTTGTAACAGTAGAAATCATTGTCAGATAATGAATCATATAATTTCTCATCTTTCTTGATTTAAGCTTAGAAACATCAACAGAATCAATCATTCTCTTATTCACTTTAATCTGCTGGTCAATGCGTCCAATCATTACCTTTTCATTAACAGACTGATCTTCTCTGCCAATATAATAATGATATAAGTCAACATCCAAATAATACATCGTCTTAACAAAAGGCAATGGTTCATAAACAAATAAATTATCTACATAGAAAGTATGCTTTGGCAAATTTAATCCGCTATTTCTAAGCATAGATGTACGATAAATAACTGAATGCATAAGAATATTCTGTGAAGGAAGAAAATACTTCATATCATACCATCTAAATACTCTTCCTACAGGCATACAATTCTTATACTTAATCACTTTCTGACTATTCTTGCTTGGCTTATCATAAATATAATTAACAATCATCATATCAATAGGTTCTTTAAATGACTTTAAAGTTTCTATTACCTTTATCAGAGAATCCTCATCAAACCAGTCATCACTATCTAAAACCTTAAAATATTCACCGGATGCATATTTCATACCGGTATTAACCGCTTCTCCATGACCGCCATTCTCCTGATGAATACAGCGGATAATTCCGGGATACTTTTCTTCATATTCATCACCTATTTGAGCTGTATTATCTTTAGAACCGTCATCAATAATTAAAATCTCAATATCATCTTTTACACACAAGAGATGATCAATCGCATGATTCATATATTCTTGACTATTATAACAAGGAATCGCAACTGTTAATAACTTCATATTTATCCTCCAATCTACTACTTATGAAACAATACCACATAATGATAAGATACTTCAAGTAGATTGGTTTATTTCTTTGAATACATCACTTTCTCTTTTAAAATATTTGCGTTATAATAAATAAGTATATTTTAAGGAGACCCACTATGGAAAATAAAATTATCATACGTCAGAAAAAATTCTATACAGTCTTTTCTAAACTGTTAATAGGAGTATTATCTATCAGCCTTCTTTCTATTCTTATCAGTCTATTTTTAGCGATTCCAACAGGATACAAAATAACAGGTATTCTTGGCATAATAGTGATTGCCTGCATACTTTATTTTATTTATTATTATTCTTTTCTAAAAATATCTATTGATCAAAAGAGTCTCTTTTTTAATAATCAGGAAATCTTATTAAAAAATATCTCTTTTACTCAAACAGATGCTTTCTTTATTATCAATAAGAAAAGACTTCCAATCATGCTTTATGAAATGGATGATCTGAATACCTTAGTTCATATCCTAGAAGAACATGGGATAGATATTCATATCAGAGAAGATCATTCATTTATGGCTGATAATAAAGTTATGACAGGTATACTGGTTAGCTTTGCGATTATTGACTGGTTCTATATTTTAACTGTTTATACAATGTTATATAAATATCTTATTGTATGCGGTATTCTTACTTTTATTCCTGTCTTATTTGTTTTATATTACTACTTTAGATGTTTACTAAAAGGTCATTTTGATACTCTTATCAAACAGCGTACCAATATTTTTATGACTTTATTTCTTCCTGTTATCGCAGGATGGATCGCCATTTACAAAAACTATTCATTAGATCAAATCAAGCCGATCCTGTATCTAAGTGCCGCTATTATTATCGTTTCTTATCTCATTTATCATATGATAAATAGACTTCTTTCTACTACTAAAGATATGCTGATTATTTGCTTTATTGTTGCTTTCCTGCCTTTATCATTTATCTGGGCTAATGATACCTTGCCTGCTGTAAAAAGACAATCACAGGAGTATACGCTTGTTTTTAAATCCGGAATGAGTTCACGCTTTGGTAATACTTATCAGTTTACTGTAAAAATGAATAATAAAAGAAAGGTAATTAATGTTTCAAAAAAAGTATATGATTCTTATAAGAATAAAGATACGATTTCGGTAACTACTACTACAGGAGTATTTGGTATGGAAAGTCTTGAAGTTAAAGAAAAAAAGTGATTACTCACTTTTTAAGAGATTCAAGAAATCATGTTCTTTAATAATATGTAAATCCTGTCCTTCATTAATAAGATGAAGGGCTTTTTTTACTTTACGGTTACGATGATTATATCTGATTTTCTTAAAATCAATATCTCCTATCACCAGATAATCAGTATGTGTATTCACATCTCTCGAAACAAATAAATGTGCTTCTTTAATATAATCATCTATAATGTCTTTATCACTTGCTAATTCACCCGCAAAAGTAACACAGCTTAATGATAAAGGATGTGAATACTGATGATTTGAAACATCAGCAAGATCCGGAGAAATGATATTACGATAATAGTTGGTTTTCATTTCTCCTAAAGCCAAATGATTCTTCTGATGAAAATCAGCAAGACTCTTATAACCATACTTATTCATCATTGCAAGATAGATTTGTGTACATGCCAATGCATCATCTAAGGCGTTATGTGCGTGAACTATAGGAATATGAAAATACTGACAAAGTTCTGTAATATTGTATTTTGATAATTCAGGTTCAAGAATATGAGCAATCACATTTGTACATGACATATAAAGTTGAGGATAAGAAATATGTTCTCTTCTTAATACTGCTCTTAAATGAGACATATCTGACTGGACATCATGTGATAAAACAATCTGCCCTTCAAAATAAATAGATATCTCTTTCCATACTTCTTTAAAGCTTTTTGCTTTTTTTAAGTCTCTTGGTCTAATATGATGAATTTCATAACGAAAATAATCAAAAGACATATTCTGAGGTTTAATAAGTGAATAATACTGTTTAATAATTTGCTGATCTTTTAAAACAATAATACCAATTGAACAGATACTTGCCGGGTCATTATTTAAAATCTCAATATCAAAAAATGTGAGCTGTTCCATTAGAGTCCTACAGCTTTCTTAGCAAGCTGATCAGCCAATTCATTATAGGTATCCCCGCTATGAGCTAAGACTTTTACAAATTCAATACAAATCTTCTTTTGAGCTTCCTGCATAAATAATGCATAAGCTTTTGTTCCTGTCTTATGAGCCTGCCATTCTCCTGTTGCCCATTTTTCAATACCCATATAATCATAATATATCACAATCATCTCATATCCATGCCTGATAGCCCAGCTGACTGCACATTGTGATCCTGCTATCTCACCGGCAACATTTCTCATAGAAACATAATCAGGATGATCACCTTTGCCCATAAACTGCTTAATAACTTTCTGTCCTTCTATCAAGACCGCTCCATAACCATAGAGATGCTTTTTAGGATGAAAACTGCCATCTACATAAGCAATAATACCATCAGTTGTATTTATTTTCTGATAATCACTAAGAAAGTTTTCAGCTTCTCTTTTTGAAGCAAATGATTTATAAACAGCTCCTGAAAATCCGTTAATCTGTTTCTTTGTTTCATCCCATGATATATATATTCCCGGAACTCTTCCTTTTTTTACAGCATAGTATTTCACATAATCACTCTCCAATAGACATAATAAAAAGATTTTCCTTCTTTGTCTAGTATAATTAATTTTAAGTTTGTATAATATGAATAGTGAGGTATAGTTATGAAAATAGAAAATAGATTTTTAAAATACATTAGTTTTGATACACAATCTGATGAATCATCTTCATCTAATCCTTCTACCGCAAAACAGAAAGTATTAGGAGATTTTTTAGCTGAAGAGATGCGTATACTAAAATTTGAGAATGTCGTTATGGATGAATATGGAATTGTTTATGGAACTATTCCAGGTAATACTGATAAAGGTGATGTTATTGGGTTTATTGCTCATATGGATACATCTCCTGAGACATCCGGTTTAAATGTTAATCCTCAGGTTATTAGAAATTATGACGGTTCAGTTATTACTATTAATGAAGAACTTAATATGTATTTAGATCCCTTAGAGAATCCTGAACTCAATCATTTACTTCATCATGATCTGATTACAACAGATGGAACAACCTTATTAGGCGCAGATGATAAAGCGGGCATTGCTATTATTATGAGTATGGCAGAATATTTATATCGCCACCCTGAATTTAAGCATAATGATATTAGAGTTGCCTTTACCTGTGATGAAGAAATTGGCAGAGGCAGTGATCATTTTAATATTGAAAGATTTCATGCTGATTATGCTTATACAGTAGATGGCGGTGATATAGAAGAATTCAGTTATGAAAATTTTAATGCTTATAAAGCTGATATCATTATTACTGGTAAGAATGTTCATCCGGGAGCTGCTAAAAATAAGATGATTAATGCTTTAACCCTAGCTAGAGATTTTGATGTTCTATTGGGTGATATTCATCGTCCTGAACACACTGATGATTATGATGGCTTTTATCATCTTATAAATATGTCCGGTGATGTGTCCCATGTCTCTATGCATTATATCTTAAGGGAACACAATAAAGAAAAACTCTATCAGTTGATTGCTAATATGGATAAAGCCAAAGAATATCTCAATGATATTTATGGAGAAAGAATCTCTATACATTATACTAAACAATATGAGAACATGAGAGAAATCATAGAATCCTATCCTCATATTACGAAACAGGTAGAAATAGCTATGCTTGATAATAATATGACTCCTCATATTAATCCGACAAGAGGAGGTACTGATGGAGCTATGCTGTCATTTAAAGGACTTCCTTGTCCTAATCTGGGAACCGGAGGATATAATTATCATGGACCTTATGAATTTGTTTCTATCACCTCTATGAAAAAAGGCGTTGAGTTGTTATTAACTATGATTAGAAACAATGTGAGAGGTTAAACAATGAAATGTCTATTTGTGATTAATCCTATTTCCGGAACAAAAGCATTCCAGAGAAAACTAGATAAATTCATAGGTCAGCTGATATTAAAAACATCTGTACATACAATTGATACTTTCTTTACTCACAAGAAGAATGATGCTTATCATAAATGTGCTTCTTTAAAAGAAAATGAATACGACTTTATTGTTTCAGTGGGTGGAGATGGAACTGTCAATGAAGTTATGAGCGGTCTTATTAAAAGCAACTCTCATATTCCTTTAGCTCTTTTAGCAGCCGGTACAGTCAATGATTTTGCGACATATCTTAAGCTTCCTAATACCCCTGATACTTTTGTATCAATGATTAATAAATTTACTATTAAAGATATTGATGTAGGACAGATTTCTAATGATTGTTTTGCAAATGTTGTTGCCGGAGGAATGTTTAGTGATATCGGTTTTCAGGTTACCAAAGAAGAAAAGAATACTTTTGGACCTTTAGCTTACTATTCAGCAGCTATCTCTAAGTTGCCTACTCAGCTTTCTATTTCTCTTAGCTTAAAGATTACTGCTGATAATTATTACTTTGAGGAAGATGCTTCTTTATTCCTTATTACGAACTCTTCTAATGTAGGTGGATTTAAAGATATTACACCACAGGCCAGTATTGAAGATGGCTTACTTGATCTATTTATTATTAAGAAATGTAATGTTGCTGAACTATTAAATTTATTAAAAGATTATAAACTGAATGTTCATACCAAGAATCCTATGATTCATTATATTCAGGCACATTCTATTCATATAGAATGCGATCAGGATATTATCTATGATATTGATGGAGAACAGGGAAAAGGCTTTCCTATAGACGTTAAATGCCTTCCTCATGCAATCCAATTAATCATACCGGGAGATCAATATGAAACTCTATAAATATACAAATATTGATTATGCAATAAAAGCTTTAGAATATGGTATTTATGCCGGCAGACTCAATCAGCTTAATGATCCTTATGAAGGTGAAGGTATATTATATCCTGAAAGCTATCGTATCTGTTCTCTTACTTCTTCATCTAAAGCTATGCTAATGTGGGCTTATTATGGCTATCATAGAGAATGCTGTATTGGCTATCATATTGCTGATGAGCATGTCAGAAAAGTTATATATACTTCTGATTATTATGATCATATTGATATGACAAATGAAGAACTCATTGAAAATCTTTATTGCAAAGCTAAAGAATGGAGTCACGAAAATGAATATCGTATCATCTGTCATACTTCTCAGTATGATCCTTCTCTTTGGATCAATAATGAAAAGAATTATTATTTTAAGGCAAAGCCTTTTGAAATTACTTTTGGACTCAATACAAACTTCAAAGAAGAAAGAGTCCAAAAGCTATTAAACTATCTCTTGGTATATGAAGATCAGCTTAAAGTGAATAAATGCAGACTCAGTCATAAAAAATATGAAATTGTTTATCATAAGCAATTTGATTTTAAAAAAGAAATTACTAAATAAAAACTGCTGTATTGATATGTACCCTCCTTACCGGGATTCCGGGTACATATCAATCATATCAGCAGTTTTTATTATTTCTTCATTAATGCCTGCTTGGCAAGAGCTAATGAACCGCATAGACCGGCATTATCTCCCAGCTTTGGCCATACAATATAATTCGGATCCGCTAATTCTTTCTTTTGAATATAGCCTTCAAGAAACTGATTCATATATTTTTGAATCATCGGAAACAAATGACTCTGATGCATAACACCTCCACCTAGAATAATCTTTTTAGGTGAAAGTACCAATACAATATTTGCGAGTGCCTGTCCAATATAATAAGCTTCTAAATCCCATGCCGGATGATTTATATCAAGCTCTTTAGCTGATATTCCCCATCTTTCTTCGATAGCCGGTCCGGCTGCCAATCCTTCAAAGCACGTACCATGAAATGGACATTTACCCTTGTAGTGATCATCCTCTCTGACAATCAACTTCATATGACCCATTTCCGGATGAAGCAGTCCATGAAGAAGTTGTCCTTCAACATAAGCACCTCCGCCAATACCTGTTCCAATAGTAAAATACACAGCACTATCCAATCCCTTGGCACTGCCAAAATAAACTTCTCCCAGACATGCCCCATTGACATCTGTATCAAAACCAATAGGTATTTGAGGGAAAGCTTTTTTTAAATCTCCAATTACATTATAATTGGCCCATCCCGGTTTTGGTGTTGTAGTTACATAGCCATAAGTTTGACTGTTTTTATCCGGATCAATTGGACCGAAACAGCCAAATCCGATTGCTTCTATATTCTTATCCTTAAAATAATCTACACATTTCTGCATTGTTTCCTTTGGTGTCGTAGTTGGAAAAGATACTCTTTCTATAATAGTTCCATTCTCATCACCAATGCCTGCTATAAATTTTGTTCCACCGCCTTCAATTGCTCCTAATCTCATTACTGTTACCTCCATCTATACTTATTTTAATCAGCTTTGAATTTTTTGTAAAGATATAAAAGAGAACCTAAGTTCTCTTATATCCGTTATATTCATCACAATGCAGCCTTTTTTTAGCATTCTCTACACGTTCTTTAGTAGGAGAATCAATACCTTCTAAAGGATAATCTAAGCCTAATTCCTTCCATTTATAAATACCTAATGTATGATAAGGAAGAACTTCTACTCTTTGAATATTGGTAAGCGTTTGCATAAATACATAAAGACTATCTAAATCTTCATCATAATCAGTTCTTTGTGGAACCAGAACATGTCTTATCCATATAGGTTTATGAATAGAAGATAGATACTGACACATATCCAATATATTTTTATTGGATTGAGTCGTTAAAGTTATATGTCTATCATCATTAATTTCTTTGATATCTACTAATAATAAATCAGTATATTTCATTAATTCTTCAAACTTCTTAAACCATTCACCGGTTCTGGTAAAGCATCCTCCGCTAGTATCAATACAAGTATGTACATTCTTTAATTTAAGCTTCTTAAACAATTCAATTAAGAAATCCATCTGTAATAAAGGCTCACCGCCAGATACCGTGACACCGCCATCACTTCCCCAGTAAGTATGATATCTCATTGCCTGATGATAAACATCTTCTGCTGTTCTTTCCTCATACCTGGAAGACCCCCACGTATCAGGATTATGACAAAACTGGCATCTTAAAGGACAGCCATGTAAAAATAATACAAATCTGATACCGGGGCCATCAACCAATCCAAATGTTTCTATTGAATGCACACGTCCGATCATCTCTTTCACCTCTTGGCAATTATACTAAATATATACCAAAAATAAAAGTATTTTACATACTAAAAAGGCTGATAAACAGCCTGAAACCCGGAATATATTCCGGGTTTTAAAATTACATATGATCGTGACAAGTTCTGGCAATAACATCTAATTGCTGTTCTCTTGTTAAATCAATAAACTTAACAGCATAGCCGGATACACGAATTGTAAAGTTAGCATATTCTTCTTTTTCCGGATGTTCCATAGCATCAATAAGTTTGTCTGTACCAAAGACATTCACATTTAAATGATGAGCACCCTGTTTGAAATAACCATCCAATACAGAAACCAATTTATAGTTTCTTTCTTCAAAATCATGCCCTAATGCATCAGGATTGATTGTCTGAGTATTAGAAATACCATCTAATGCATATTCATAAGGCAATTTAGCTACAGAGTTCAATGAAGCTAATAAACCATTCTTTTCTGCTCCATAAGCCGGATTAGCCCCCGGTGATAAAGGCTTTCCTGCTTCTCTTCCATCAGGAAGAGCACCTGTATATTTACCATAAACAACATTTGAAGTAATTGTAAGTATAGATGTTGTAGGTTCAGAATCTCTATATGTATGATGTTTCTTAACTTTAGTTAAGAAAGTTTTTAAGAGCCATACAGCAATGTCATCCGCTCTATCATCATCATTACCATATCTTGGGAAATCACCTTCAGTAATATAATCAACAACTAAGCCTGTTTCATCTCTTACTGTTTTTACTTTTGCATATTTAATAGCTGAAAGTGAATCAACAACATGAGAGAATCCGGCAATACCGGTTGCGAATGTACGTCTTACATCAGTATCAATTAAAGCCATTTCAGCTGCTTCATAATAATATTTATCATGCATATACTGAATAGCATTTAATGTATTTACATATAATCCGCTTAACCATTCAAGCATCTGATCATATTTTTCCATAACTTCATCATAATCTAAATATTCAGAAGTAATTGGACGATACTTAGGTGCAATCTGCTCCTTATTCATTTCATCAACACCGCCATTAATAGCATATGTTAGTGCTTTTGCAAGATTAGCTCTAGCACCAAAGAACTGCATTTCTTTACCGGTCTGAGTTGCTGAAACACAGCAGCAAATTGAATAGTCATCACCCCATACAGGTCTCATAACTTCATCATTTTCATACTGGATTGATGATGTATTAATAGAAATCTTAGAAGCATATTTTCTAAAGTTTGTAGGTAAAGCTACAGTATATAATACTGTTAAGTTTGGTTCAGGTGAAGGACCCATATTTTCTAATGTATGTAAGAAACGGAAATCACTCTTAGTGACTAAGGAACGTCCATCCATACCCATACCGGCTACTTCTAATGTAGCCCATACCGGATCACCGGAGAATAATTCATTATATGATGGAATACGAGCAAACTTAACCATTCTGCACTTCATAACAAAGTGATCAATTAATTCCTGTGCCTGTGCTTCAGTAAGACTTCCATTTATTAAATCTCTTTCAATATAAATATCTAAGAAAGTAGAAACTCTTCCTACTGACATGGCTGCACCATTTTGAGTCTTAATAGCAGCTAAATAGCCAAAATATAACCACTGTACCGCTTCTCTTGCATTTTTAGCCGGTTTAGAAATATCATAGCCGTAAATAGCAGCCATTTCCTTCATACCTTTTAATGCTCTTACCTGTTCAGCAATTTCTTCTCTTAATCTGATGACATCATCTCTCATTTCACCATCGCCGCAGTTATTATAGTCTTTAACTTTTTCTTCTACTAAAAAGTCAATACCATATAATGCTACTCTACGGTAGTCACCAACAATACGTCCACGTCCATAAGTATCAGGTAATCCTGTAATTACATGTGAATGTCTTGCTTTCTTCATTTCCGGTGTATAAACATCAAAAACTGCCTGGTTATGAGTCTTATGATACTGAGTGAAAATCTCATGCAGCTTTTCACTTGGCGTATAACCATAAGTTGTACAAGCCTGTTCTGCCATACGAATACCGCCATAAGGCATAAATGCTCTTTTTAATGGCTTATCAGTCTGCAATCCAACAACTTTTTCTAAATCTTTCAGTTCTTCATCAATATATCCCGGACCATAAGCAGTTAAACCGGAAACAACTTCCGTTTCCATATCAAGAACGCCGCCCTTAGCACGTTCTTCTTTCTGAAGCTGCTGTAACTTACTCCATAATTTGTTTGTAGCATCAGTAGGACCTGCTAAGAATTCTTCATCACCTGTATATTCAGTATAGTTATTCTGAATAAAATCACGTGTATTTACTTCATCTTTCCACGCACTGCCATAGAAGCCAGCCCATTCTTCTGCAAAACGTTCTGTTTTGTTCATTGAAATATCCTCCTATCATTTAGTAAAGCCCTTACACAATGGATAAAAACCATTATCAGCTTTAGAACACGGTAATATTAACATTTTCAAATGAAATTGTAAACGGTTATGCATTAAAAAGAATGTAAATAAATATACAGTCTAACAATTACTATAATTCTTTTTTAGTATATTCGGCAATATCTTCAGAAGCTTTTCCAAAGATAAGAGTCACCTTATCATTAGCCATAACAACACCTGTCGCTCCAAGTGATTTAAGCTTTGCTTCATTTACTCTGCTAACATCAAATAAAGTAACTTTCACTCTACTCTTATCAGGACGAACACTTTTAATATTGTCTGCTCCGCCTAAAGCTTCTATAAAGCCTTGAATATCAATCGGTGATTCTTTCTCTTTATTTCTAGGTATAAGAAGAAAATAGAGACATACAACTAATAGTATAACCGCAATAATAATATATAAGATATAATCATTCATGATGATTCCTCCTTTTTATTGAAGTATTTTCAATTTATAGTATACTATAGACGAATTCAAATGAAAACAAAAAAGTCAGGAGGTGCCTTGTGAAAATCATCGAAGACTTTCTAAAAAAGTATCCTTTACTGGATATTCTGCTTATTCTTTGTTTTATCAGTTGTTTTGCAATTCTTAATGCAGCTCCTATTATGTATAACGTGGCATCACCTTATACTCTATGGATCAAGCAGTTCTTATACTATATCATTGGAGCAGCCATATGCTTCGGTGTTTATAAAGCCGGCAAGGATACATTCTACAATAATATAAAAGTATTATACTGGTTATTCATGATCTTATTGATTATTTTAGGAGTAGATCATCAGATTTATTCAAGATTGGGTATCAGTATTGTTCCTACTCAACTGATTCCTCATATTAACGGTGCAACATCATGGTATACTATTCCCGGTTTCTCTTTCCAACCTTCTGAATTTATGAAGATTTTTATGGTCATCTATCTAGCAAAAATGACTGCTGAATACTGGTCAAATAACCTTATTCGTACAACAGAAAGTGAAATCAAGTATATCTGGGAAGTATTTAAAATTGCTTTTCCTCCTGCATTTTTGATTCTATTACAGAATGATTCGGGAGTTATGCTTATTTTTGCGAGTGCTGTATTCTTTATTCTTTTATCCAGCGGTTTAAATAAAAACTGGTTTATCTTTGTATTTACATTAATTTGTGTTGTGATTGCTATAATGGCTTATCTATTTGTTTATTATAATGGTATCTTTACATCAATTATTAAAGGGCATACTTTAAACAGAGTTTATGGCTGGCTGGATCCTGAAGGAACTACCGGAAATCAGGGGATGCAGCTTTGGTTCTCATATTTATCTTATGGAACAGGCAGCTGGTTTGGTCATGGTTTTCAGGCTGTTGTTAAAAAATTTCCTGAAGCTCAGACAGACTTTATCTTTGCGGTTATTACTACCAACTATGGCTATATTGCCGGGTTTATCACTCTCGCAAGTATTATTGCTTTAGATGTAACTCTCTTAAGAATCGGCTTAAAATCAGAGAATCTAAAAGATAAGCATTTTACAATGGGAATTATCGGATGTCTTATTTTCCAACAGGTATGGAACATTGGTATGATTTTAGGTTTATTGCCTATTACCGGTATTACTCTTCCATTTTTATCCTATGGCGGATCTTCTTTATTGTCATATATGATTGCAATGGGATTCTTCTTAGATATGGATTACCAGAATAAAATTACTGATACCGGTCATAAGAACTACTAAAAAGCAGCTAAGGCTGCTTTTTAAATACCATTTGTTGTTCTGTAATAGGATGAACAAAAGATATTTCTACACTCTCTAAATAAAAATCTCCTAATGTATGACTATAAAGTTCATCACCAATAATTGGATGTCCGATAGAAGCCATATGTACTCTAATTTGATGTGTTCTTCCGGTTTCTAAAATACACTCAACAAGTGAAGAATTCTGATATTCTTTTAAAGTCTTATAATGAGTCACTGCATGAAGACCGTTTTCATCAATACATCTTTTAGTCCCATGATCATGAGCATGACCAATAGACTTATTAATAATTCCTGTCCCGGGATGGCCTTCCACTACGCAATGATAAACTCTTTTAATAGACTTAATTTGTGAAGAAAAACAGTCATGAATAAATCTGCTTTTAGCTGCTAAAAGATATCCTCTTGTTTCTTTATCCAGCCTATTCACAATATGAATACTTGATTCAATATGATGTCTATTAAAATAATACATAATGCCATTTGCCAAACTATTATTATAATATCTTTTATTTGGTATTACTGCCAGATGTGCAGGTTTATCTATAATCATCAGATAATCATCTTCATAAATAATTCTTAAATCCATTTTAATTGGAATAACCTGACTTTCTTCCTTAGGAAAGATAATACTGATCTGATCATTCTCCTCGACAATATAACGTACTGTCTTTCTCTCACCATTCACAAGCAGTAATCCATAATATTTAGAATCCTTTAATAGTTTCTTTGACACTCTTCTTTTATAAAAAAAGAGATCTAATCGTTTCCCTGCATCACTCTGATCAGCAGTAAAATCCATTCTCATAAAAAGGCCTTCTTTAATCTTTCTACAAAAGAAACTTGTCTAAAAGAAGCAAAATGAGCTTCTTTTTGTGAAACACGCACTTTAATAGTTTCATTTTGAGCCAGTTCAATACAGTCTATATCAATACATAAAACTGTATGTTCATAATTAATCGTATGCAATGTTACTTCCTGCTGATCAGTTAGAATTAAAGATGAGCCTAAAGAACGATAGGCATTATGATTAATACCGGCTATTTCACTGATTTGCATCACTCTAATTCCCTGACTGACAACAGCTCCCTGAACAGCTTTATTATAAGCAGTAGATCCGGATGGCGTAGAAATACAAATACCATTACCTCTAAATGTTTCTAAATATTCATTATTAATATGAATATCTATAACCTGAGAATGACGATTATTTTCCAGTCTCATTTCATTTAAGGCAAAATATGTTTTATCCTGATAATCTATTTCTATTAATGAACGAGCTTCCGTTTCCATACTCGAATGTTTAATATCATATATCAGTAAATGAGCCTCATCCTTCTGGTAATCAGTATAGAACCCTAATGTTCCTGTATGAATACCGACAAAAGCTGTTTTCTCTAAAAGATGCTGATAAGCATGTACGCTATAGAGCATAGTTCCATCTCCACCTACTGAAATCACAAGATCAGGGGCTTTTTCATTATATTTTAAGCTTCCATCTAACCCATTTCTTAATTCTTTAACTAAATCACTTGATGCTTTATCACCACGTGATACAATTGCATATTTTTTCACACTATCACCCTTACTAATTATATAAAAAACAGATGAATAGTGCAATGAGTTAAGTTATAATAAAAAAGGTGATAAAAATGAAAAACTTAGAAATAGAATATAAGATCTTATTAACGGAAGAAAAATTTAAAGATATAATCAGTCAGTATCCCATGCATACTTATACTCAAATTAACTATTATTTTACAAGCAAAGAGCTTTCTTCTAAAAAATATGCTTTAAGAATAAGAAAAAAAGAAAATACTTATGAAATGACTTTAAAGACTCCCGCTTCTATCGGACGACATGAGTATAATATTTCTTTAACACAAGAAGATGCTGCTGATTATTTAAAAGGTATCTGGAAAGAAAATCCTATTACTCAAAGACTAATAAGAGAAGGATTTTCATTAAAAGAGATACATCTGTTCAGTTCTTTAAAAACAATTAGACATGATTATTTAATGACTTATGGAGTCCTGTCTTTAGATAAAAACTATTATGAAAATAAGATTGATTATGAATTAGAATTTGAAATTAATGATATCGAGAAAGGAAAAAAGCAGTTTGAAGAACTGCTTAAAAAGCATCATTTACATTATAATCATAATTGTCCAAGTAAATTAAAAAGAATTATAAATGCAAAAGTTCTTACTGAGAAGTAAGAACTTTTTTATGATCTCTGTCATATGCAGATTTAATATCTATATCTTTAAACTGTGGACAATAGTCAGCATTTTCACAATAAGTCAACTGTCTTAATTCACGGGGAATAAAAACTCTAATTTCCTCCGCATTATAACCTACCTGAAAACGACGTTCATCAATAATAATAGGTCTTTTTAAAATAGAAGGATTCTTTTGAATAAAATGAATAAGTTCATTAATACTCATATCATCTATATCAATGCCGCCCTCTTTAATGATTTTAGAACGTTTAGAAATAATATCATCTGTTCCATTTTCACTTCTTTCTAAAAGCTCTTTGAGCTCTTCCTCTCTTAATAAAACAGAAAATATATTTTTTTCAACATAGGCAATATGATGTTCTTTCATCCAGGCCTTCACTTTTCTGCATGAAGCACAGCTTGGTGCTGTATATATTCTTATCATAGGCTTCACCTCTTAAAAATATTATACACGAAATAGCCTAAATGTATAGAAATAATTGACAACAAAAATTGCCTGTGCTAAGGTTAAATAAACTGTTGAACAGGAAATAAAGCCTATAAACGCATCTTAAGAGAGTCAGGAATGGTGGAAGCCTGATGATGACGTATAGATAAATGGACCTGTGAGGGTAGAGGGGAAATCCTTTAACGTGAATCTGCGTTAATGATAGTGATTTTAAAGGTGGTATCTATCCTTTAGGGATAGGCTTTTTTATTAGGAGGGTTTTAATGAAACGTATGTTAAGCGGCATTAAGCCGACAGGAAGAGTAACTTTAGGAAATTATATTGGTGCTATCAGGCCTTTTGTGAATTATCAAGATGAATATGAAATGATTATTTTTATTGCGAATCTGCATTCTATGACTATTTATCAGGAACCAAAAACACTTAGACAAAATACAAAAGATTTGATCGCCTTATATCTGGCAGCTGGACTTGATCCGGAAAAAGTAACTTTATTTCTACAAAGTGATATCTTAGAGCATGCTCAGTTAGGATGGTATCTCGGCTGTATGGTTAATATGGGAGAACTTTCTCGTATGACTCAATATAAGCTTCAAATTGAAAAATCAAAAGATAAGAAAGATGCAAGCATCGGTGCAGGTATATTTAATTATCCTTCATTAATGAATGCTGATATTCTTATGTATGATCCGGATTATGTGCCTGTAGGTGATGATCAGAAACAGCATGTAGAATTAGCCAGAAATATTGCTGAACGTTTTAATAGCCGTTACAGTGATACTTTCAAGCTTCCTGAGCCTTTAACACCTAAGGTTGGAGGACGAATCATGAGTCTTCAGGATCCTTTAAGTAAAATGAGTAAATCAGATCCTACCGGTAAAGGATGTATCTATATATTGGATCCGATTAATATTTCTAAAAAGAAAATCATGTCAGCTGTTACTGATAGCGACTCTCATATTTATTATGATAAGATAAATAAACCGGGTATTTCTAATTTATTAGAAATTTATTCTATTTTATCTAATCGTTCCATTCCTGATTTGGAAGAAAGCTATAAAGATAAAGGATATGGTGAATTTAAAAAGGATCTTGCTGAAATAACCGGTCTTGAATTACAGAAGATACAAGACAAGTATAATGAAATTATTCAAGGTGATTATATTGAAAATATTCTTAATCAGGGTGCAGAGCATGCTCGCAGCATAGCACGTAGAAAGCTTGCTAAAGTAGAAAGAAAAATCGGTATTACTATCAATAAGAAACACTGATAAGGAACATTGTATGTTTCTTATTGTTTTATAAGAAAAAATTTGTTAAAATGAAAAAGTATTGGAGGCAGAAATAATGCAGTTTTTTAAAAAAATATCTAAAGAAATCAGTGTCTTTGGCTTAGTTTTGGTCATCTTTGCAGGACTGTTCATTTATCGTCAGGCAACCTATGCAACTTATAAAACAATCACAGCTTCACAGCTGGAATCTAAATTAAAAGATAAAAGCAGTTTTATATTAGTAGCCGGTAATTCTAATGACAACTCTGTTGTCAGTTATCAAGGAGTCTTAACAGACTACTGTACAAAAAACAGAAACAAGACTATTTATTTCTTAGACTTAAGTAAAGTTAAAGCAGATTATTTATCAAAAACCTTAAAAGTTGACACTGCAACACCATGTACAATGATTATTAAAAAAGGTAAAGTTACTGCTAATAAATCCGGTGCTATGCAATATTATTATCTCACAGACTTTATTAAGGAAAATGACAAAGACTGATTATTCAGTCTTTTTTTGATTGATTAAAGCTGATTTAGTGATCAGTTTTTTAGTGCTTTTTTTATTTTATCCGCTAACATAATTAGCAAATATAAAAAAGAGAAGAATTATTTCTTCTCAATATATTTAATCGTATTCTTTATTTTCTTATGGCAAGCCGGACAATGAGATTTAATTCCATTTGTAAAGCCAAATTTTTTTGTGAATATATCAATACTGTTACAGTATTCACATCTGCATATTTTCATAAAACGATATGAAAATATGTTAAATATCAAAAATATAAGAACCACAAAAATAATGCCATAAATACCCCAGTTCATTATTAGGGAAAGCAAGAAACCGGCAGTCATGAAAATTGTTGATAAAATTTCTAATTTTCTGATAAGTTTCGCATATTCCTGTCTAGTCTTCATATTCTCTCTCCACTCTTGGGGATATAATACAAGTAATCTCATAAGGTATAGTACCTAATTCATTAGCCATTCTGGCTAATGAAATATGTTGTCCAAAGATTTCTACATCATCACCGGTATGAACTGTTTCATCTACTTTAACCATGCATTGATCCATACAGACTCTTCCTACTACAGGATATTCTTTACCATTAATATAGACATGTCTATTTTGATTACCTCTTAAAAATCCGTCAGCATATCCAATTGGTAAGGTTCCTATTAATTCATCATCTGTCGCTTCATAAGTCATGCCATAGCCAACTTTTTCGCCTTTATGAATAGTCTTCACCATAGCCACCTTTGTATAAAGACTCATCGCCTGTCTCAATTCTTTATTTTCTACACCACGAGGATCTATTCCATAAAGACCGATACCAAGCCTCACCAGATTTCCAAAATTAGAATCATGAAACATCATTGCTGCTGTATTATCACAATGAATATAACGGAATTTTAGATTTCCTATAATCTCTTTAAATCTGGATAGCTGTTTTTTATATTCATTTTTCATTGATGGTTCATCAGCTGTTGCAAAATGAGTAAATATACCTTCTACATCAATTACGTTAGGATCAATAGTTCTTAGTATCTTTTCAAGTTCTTCCCTTGTCTTAAACCCTATCCTATTCATCCCTGTATCTATCGCAATATGTACCTTAACAGGAATATTTCCCTGATGATGTCTAACAATCTCATTAAGATAATCAAAGCTTAATAATGTAAGTGAGATATTCTTCTTAATCGCAATAGATAAATCAGCTAATGGAACAGGTCCTAAAACAAGAATCTCCTGTTTAATGCCGAGTTCTCTAATATCAATAGCTTCCTTTAATGTAGCAACCGCAAATAATGCAATATGAGGATGGTTTTTTAAAGCATTTGCGACTTCCTGATAACCATGTCCATAAGCATTGGCCTTAATAATTGCTGCCATCGGTTTTTTAGTTTTCTGATAAATAACATCCGCATTATAACAGATATCATTTAAATTAATTTTTGCATAGGTATCACGATATCGTGTCATTATTAGTCTCCTTATGGGCATCATTATAGTCTGATTATTTCTTATTTTCAATAAATAAATGGTGATAAATGTCCATCTTTCTTATCTACTTTAAATCTGTTTTTAACTAGATTTAACATTGGTATATCATGTCCGGAATCTGAATATCCATAAGAATGCTCATAGTCTATAATCATTTGATGATCTTTTAAATAAGCTTCTATTCGTTCTACTTTAGAAGCTCCTTTACAATTCCTACCGATAATATGACCATTTTCAGTCTTTGTTCCTATTAATACATCCACCGGTAAATCCGTATATTTCATATAAGCCTCACTGCTTGCAGTAACAAGAAAAATGATACATCCTTCTTCTTTCCTTTTTTGCATTTCCTCTGCCATATGAGGATAATAATCAGGTATTACACTAGTCTGATAAAATACTTCTAATTCCTTATCATTCAATAGACGAAGAGGAAAAAGAATCGTTTCTTTTAATTGTTCATGAGTCACCAAGTGTAAAACATATAATAAAGCATATAAAAGTGTCTTTAAAAATCTAAAAATAGATGATGGATGTTTCTTTAATGCATATTTCAGAAGCTTAACTATACTGTCTCCATGAACAATTGTATCATCAAAATCAAAGAATGCACATTTGACCATTAAGCAATCTCCAAAGCAATTTCCATCATATCAGTAAAAGTCTTTTCTCTTTCACTTGCGGTTGTTTCCGGTTCATCATTGACTAATGAATCAGAAATAGTAAGTAGCGTTAATGCTTTCTTTCCTAAATAAGCAGCAGTTGAAAATAATGCATAGGTTTCCATTTCTACAGCTAAAACACCCATCTTGCTCCAGGCAGCTGTTGATGTACTATCAGCATGATAAAAAATATCTGAGGATAGAATATTACCTACATGATAGTGAATATTTTTTTCTTTTGCCTGCTGTACAGCTTTTTCTAACAAATCAAATGAAGATATAGCTGAATATACTCCCGGAAGCTCGTACTGATGAGCCCATGCGGAATCTGTACATGCCCCTTGAACAATAACTACCTCTCGAATATGCACATCCTTGTTAATTGAGCCTGCTGACCCAATACGAATAATATTCTCTACATCATACTGTGTAAACAATTCATAACTATAAATACCTATAGAAGGCATTCCCATACCGCTTCCCATAATAGAAACTTCTTTTCCTTTATATGTTCCTGTATAGCCTAGCATACCCCTGACATTATTGACTTCTCTGACATTTTCTAAATAATGTTCCGCCAAATACTTTGCTCGTAATGGATCTCCGGGCATTAGAACTGTTTTTGCAAAATCTCCTTTATTTGCATTATTGTGTGCTGTTCCCATATTATCATTCCTTTCTCTTATTATTTATTATGTATAAAAGCACCTTTTTCATTATAACATATTTTATTTCATAATGATATGTAAACAAAAAAGAGGTTTTAACTCTTCTTTTGATACATATAACGATGTCCTTTGCTTTTTGAAGAAAGTGTGTTTCCCTGATCTAAGGCAATAATATCATTAATAATATCTTTTTCATCATCTGCTTCATATCCTAAATAAGCCATTTTTCCTTTTACATTAATAAAAGGTCCCATTCCATAGTATTCCTGATCAAAGTTTCTAAGTTTTTTAACAATCTGTTCATAATCTTTTAAATCCTTTTGATTATCAAGATCTTTCATTCTAATAGTAACTTGATTTTCTAATTTTTTCTTAATATATGGAATCGCATTTTTCTTAAACGCTTTGCATTCACCACATGATGTTATTGAATAAAACTCAATAACTACTGATTCTTTAAGCTTTATTTTTTCTGTTCCACAGCCACATAGCAAACATATAATCAATAATAAATATAATCTTTTCATAATATCACCTGCTTCTATTATATAGACTCTCTGATAACTTTCAAAATATATTTATATATTAATCATAATTTATCTTGCATAATAATAATTTTAATAATATAATGTAATCAAAGGAGATGATGATATGACTTTTGTCTGGACAACAAATGAATATTCTAAACTTATAATTACGATTTACCCAACAAATGTCACCTTAAACAAAGCAGCCTGTCAGTTTTTTGAAGAAGTAAATTATGTTTTACTTGGTATTGATGAAGATAATCATGAAATTGGCATTAAACCTTTAAGTAAAAATGAAATTGATATGAATCTTTATCCTGAAGATTCTTTACATAAGATTTCTTTAGGCAAGAGTTATGGGCGTATTACAAGTAAAAGCTTCATTAATACACTTAATAATGTTACTAATCAATCTATTACTGATAATCACTGCTTAAAGCTTGATGCTACTTATGACAAAGCTCATCGTATTTTAAAAGGTAATTACAGTAAAGGAGTGGTTGTATGAACATGAGTATATTTTGGTCACTCATTGTGATTATTAGTGCTATAATAGAAGCTGCTACAGTAACTTTGGTCAGTATCTGGTTTACCATTGGTGCTGCCTGTGCACTGCTCTGTCAGCTTTTAGGAGCAAGTATACAAGTTCAGATCAGTATGTTTATGATTGTCAGTGCAATCTGTGTGATTGTTTCCAGACCTCTTGCCAAAAAGATGCTGCATGGAAATATCACAAAAACGAATACTGATTCTATTATTGGTCAGATTGGTATTGTCAGCAAGAAAATTCATGATAATCAAAAAGGCGAAGTAAAAATCAAAGATACTTACTGGCGTGCTCAAGCTTTAAATGATGAGTTTATTGATGTAAATGAAAAAGTAGAAATATTAGCTATTGAAGGTGCTCATATTATTGTAAGAAAAGTATAGGAGGAAAACTTATGAATTATGGCTTTATTATTTTTATAACAATTGTTGTTATTTTAGCAATTATTATCATTACCAGCACAATTAAGATTGTTCCACAATCTTATGCTTATGTAATTGAAAGAATTGGTGCTTACAATCGTACATGTAATGTAGGTTTGCATATTCTGGTTCCATTTCTTGATCGTGTCAGCAATCGTGTTTCTTTAAAAGAACAGGTTATGGACTTCCCTCCTCAGCCTGTTATTACTAAAGATAATGTTACTATGCAAATAGATACTGTAGTTTATTTTTCTATCACTGATCCTAAATTATTCACCTATGGTGTTGTTCGTCCAATCAATGCAATTGAAACTTTAACCGCAACAACTTTACGTAATATTATTGGTGATTTGGAATTAGATGAAACTCTCACATCTAGAGATACTATTAACTCTGAAATGAGAGCTATCTTAGATGAAGCGACTGATCCATGG
>ENA-OWLX01000119-OWLX01000119.1-metagenome-genome-assembly--contig:-NODE-119-length-25185-cov-11.559928_pt1 | contig 25185 bp, 17 predicted proteins | sample MGYA00245351_ERZ651106 | MGnify/ENA primary metagenome ERZ651106 (study PRJEB26857, sample SAMEA4031768) | metagenome | biome: human; feature: oral; material: saliva | place: Philippines | collected 2014... | reverse complement strand
AAGTGCTCCGCCGTGCTCGCAAGGTCGCGGGCGATAAACCGGTCATTATCGTGACCGAGGCTGACGGGGAGCTTCGCGCCCGCTTCTTCAACGTAGGTGTATAAATACATGAGGGGCTTGATAAAAAATTTATTTTATCAAGCCCCTAGACTGTAAATATATTTCCAGCTCTTATTAGGAATTTAACTTATATCCACCTGGGCGACTAATTACACTAACGACATGATTGTTTGTGCCATTGAATGTAATACGGAAACAAGATCGGCAATATTGATTGCTATGGTTACCCCATTCAACGTGAGGCTTAATTACATAGAAATTTGTTATAGATAGGTGAAACTTATCTATCTGAATCGCGTCAATACTAACTGGAGCGTAGAAGTTAACTTGATGCAGGTGTAGTGTGTCAATTTTTCCAATATTATAGAATTTGATTTTTGTAGAATTGACAAAATCGACACTTTCGGCATCATTGGAGTTATGTAGAGCTTTTCCTTCAATGAGGAAGTCGACATGCTCAAAACATATGCTGCTGATCTCTTCTGCGGTAATGTAGAGCCCGTTATGGATGGTTGCCCCGACAATTTTAATGTTTTTAATTTTTTCATATCTAGCATTTTTATAAGATGTTCCAAGCGTAACGAATCCCTTTATTTCGCAAGATTCCAAGTGTATGCTTTCTGCGGTGTCCGTTCTGTATGTACTAACTTTATCCTCCGGAATAAATTGTAAGCTCCCATTAACGGTGTGATTGTATATCTTGAAATCTGCATTTTCGCAATTTTTAATAACAATTCCGCCAGGTATTTCTGTTTTCTTGAGATTATCTTTATTGTTACTACCAATTTGTATAGTGGGTGATATAACGGAAGTGAAAAGTATGTCGTGAGGCATGGAGTCACCTTCAATTGTAATGGGTAGGCGCCCATTTTCGACTGCGCTTAGTCCGCCAACATCCAGTTTTCCTCCATTTGTAAATGTATTATCTTTAAGATTTATTTCTTCTACTATAGAGTACGATCCTCCGTGAATATTTAAATCTCCACCGAAGGTGCAATTGGACAGAGATATGGGATCATGGGTCAAATAATCATTTTCACCAATCTTTGAATGAGCTAATTTGAGATTAAGGCCTTTTTGGAACGTGCATCCATTCAGGTTTATATTGCCTGCAGATTTAATTTTTTCTAGGGAGATATTCTCTGAGAAAAAGGCTCCACGCAGGTCAATATCGAGAGACTCCCAATCGTGATTAGTTTTGTTGGCGTCGATGAGTCGTTTGTTGATTTGTTTTGCAATGGTGTTGCAAGTGTCATTTTCATACTTTTTAGAATTCTTAGATGCCCCTGCATTTCGAGCATAAAGACAGACTTTATTCAGAAGGTCCTGTGCTTCCGTTTGATTTTTTATGTCTCCAGTATTTTTATATTCTTCTAAGTAGGAATCTATTGTTTTAAATATCTCCTCTACTGCATTCTCTGCTACCGCCGAATTCTTTGAGTACATATTATTAATGTTTGTCCTTAAATTCGACAGGTTATTCTGTTTGTTATAGCTATTATTCCTGTCCTCTTGAGCTTTGACTTCTTCTTTTTTGAGTTTGTTATGCTTTCTTTTTTCGAACCAGCTTCCGAGCTGGGCCAGTGACTTCAGGGGGTCACCAGGGATTGTATTAGGCATTTTGTTACCTTTCTGTGAGTGGATTGGATGAAAATTATTATATTGAAATAATTGTGTATTTTATTTATTGTGACACATGTCTAGTATAGCCGATGTGAGGTGCGCGATGCTTTAAATGAGAACTTTTTCTGCCCTGTATTTTGTATAGCGAGGCATGCATGGGTGAATTAGTGCGGTACATGATATGTAAGAAGGGACCCGGTGGACTATCACATAAGATAGCCCGCCGGGTCCCTTCTTTATTACCTTATGCGCTCAGCGCCTATTAGCGGGTGGTGCGTTCCAGCAGCTGCAGCACGTTCTGGTAGGTGTGGCCGGTCGCCTCCGTCATACCCTGCTCACAGGTACGGTTAGCCGAAATGTATGCGGCGAACTCCTTCTGCTCGCTCAGCTCCGCAGCCTCAGCCTCCGTAGCGCTCGCAGTCAGCTCCGGGTGCAGCATACCGCGGTCACCCGCATAACCACAGCAACCCCAGTGCTTCGGCACGTACACGTCGTCACTCATCGCGTTCGCAATCTTCTCAAACGCAGGTTGAGTGCCCAGGTGAGTCATCGAACAGGTCGGGTGCAGTGCAATCGACGGCAGGGGAGCAGACACAGTCAGCTTGTCTAGCATGTTATCTGCGGCGAACTGCACCGCGTCGTACATGCGCAGACGCGAGAAGTCCGGCTCGCCCGGCTTCAAACCGTTCACGATCTTGTGCTCAAGAGCCTCAATAACCTTCTTGCGCATCACCTCAAGACCCTCAGTACAGGACGAAGCGTCACACACCACCGGCAGGCGGCCACCATCAGTAGCCTCCCACAGGGACTTCAGCACACGGTCGCTCATGATCGAGTAGCCGTCGGTGAAGCCCTTCGACTTCCACGGGGTAGCACAGCACATCTCACCAATATTGTCCGGGATGCGGTACTTCACGCCCGCACGCTCACACAGGCGAATGAACGCCTGGGTTGCGTTGACCGGGTCGTGCTTGCCGTCGCCGTCCACGCCGCCGAACATGGAGTTCACGCAGGCGGGGAAGAACACGATCTCAGCGGTTGCGTCCTTGTGCGGCTTACGTGCCGGGCCGCCAACCGGCAGGTCCTTCTTGTAGGACGGAACCATGTCGTCGCCCATGACCTTGCGGGCAATGTCGGTGGTGCCGTGCACCACGGGGAACGGCAGGTTCTTAGCCACGGTCAGGGCCTTGCCGGCAACCTTGTCCATGATGCCCCACTGCTGCGCGGCAACCTTCCAGCCGGCGGCGGCGACCTTGTCCTGGTTCTCAGAACGCAGGCGGCGAATCAGGTCACCGGTGTTAATGTTCACGGGGCAGCGGGTCTGGCACATGCCGTCCACGGCGCAGGTCTCAATGCCGTAGTACTCGTACTCCTTGCGCAGGCGCTCGGCGAGCTCGTGGTCGCCGTTCAACTCGGCGGCGGCAATCTCACGGCGCAGCACAATACGCTTACGCGGGGTCAGGGTCAGGTTGCGGGAGGGGCAGACCGGCTCGCAGTAGCCGCACTCCACGCAGCGGTCGACTTCTTCCTCGACGGTTTCGGCGACCTTCAGGTCGGTCACGTAGTCGGTGTCCGGCTCGGCGAGCAGAACGCCGGGGTTCATGAAGCCCTTCGGGTCAATGAGGCGCTTGATCTGGCGCATCACGTCGAAGAGTTCGTCACCGAACTGGCGGCTCACAAACGGCGCCATGATGCGGCCGGTACCGTGCTCAGCCTTCAGCGAGCCTTCGTTACCGAGAATCAGCTGAACCATTTCTTCGGTGAAGTCGCGGTAGCGGTCCAGCTGCTTCGGGTCGCGGAACTGCTCGTTCAGCATGAAGTGGATGTTGCCGTCCTTCGCGTGACCGAAAATCACGGAGTCCTTATAGCCGTGCGAGGTGAACAGCTCGGTCAGGTCGCTACAGGTGTTACCCAGAACCTCAACGGGCACGACCACGTCTTCAAGCAGGGCGTTCGTGCCGGAGGGGCGGTTACCCGCAACGGTGGTGTACAGGCCGCGGCGTGCCGCCCACAGCGCGTTACGCTCAGACAGCTTGCTGGTCATCGACACCGGCGAAGCCACCGGCAGGCTCTTAAACATGGGTGCCGCAGCGGCGGCAAGGTCGTTCAGCTCCTGCTCGGAGTTGCCCTGGAACTCAACCAGCAGGGCGGCGTGGTCCTTCACGTCGATGGCGGCGAGCGCCTCCGCAGCCTGGCCGGTACGCTGAGCCACACGAATACTGGTGGCGTCCATCAGCTCCACGGTTGCGAGCTTGTTGGCGACCAATTCGGGTACGGAGCGTGCCGCGTCAATGAGGTTGTCGAACACGAGCAGGCCGGTGGAAATGTTCTTCAGAATCGGCAGGGTGCGGTAGGTTGCCGAAGCAACAAAACCGAGGGTACCTTCTGAACCAATCAGCAGGTGCTGCAGAATGTCCACGGGGGTTTCAAAGTCGACCAGGGAGTTCAGGCCGTAACCCATGGTGTTCTTCATGGAGTACTGCTGGCGAATCTTCGCCATAGACTCCGGGTTCTCGGTGACGCGCTTACGCAGGCGCAGCAGACCCTCGTGAAGTTCGGGTTCGAGGGAGCGCAGCTTCTGGTCGGCGTCCGGCTCGGCGGTATCAATGATGGTGCCGCTGGGCAGCACGAACACCATGGAGTCGAGGGTGTTGTACGTGTTGTACTTGGTGCCCGAAGACATGCCGGAGGAGTTGTTCGCGACCACGCCGCCGATGGTGCAGGCGGACCAGGATGCCGGGTCGGGGCCGAGCTTGTAGCCGTAGGGTGCCAGGTAGTTGTTGACCATCATGATGGTCGCGCCGGGCTGCACACGCACCTTCTTGCCGTCTTCAAGGACCTCGATCTTCTTGAAGTGGCGGCGGGTGTCGACCATCAGGCCGTCGCCGCTTGCCTGGCCGGAGAGGGAGGTGCCGCCGGAGCGGAAGGTCAGGGGCAGGCCGAGTTCGCCTGCGGCGCGGAAGATGTTGGCGACGTCTTCGGCGGAGTCGGGGCGGATGAGGCCGGCGGGTACGAGCAGGTAGTGGGATGCGTCGTGGGAGATTGCCAGACGCTCCAGCTCGGAGACGCTGGATTCGACGGCTTCTGCGCGTGCGTCGGAGAGCAGGCGCTTGAGGGTGTCCTCGTAGGGGGAATTGAGGGCTTCGGACGTGTTTGACACAACGGTGGTCATGATTGAGCTTCCTTACTGGTGAAGGGTGTGGATGCTGTCCTTAATCCAGTATGTGCTCTTGAACACCGTCTTTTCCGCTTAGCTATGGCTAAGCTTGGCGACTACTTGTCACCATAAGGGGAGCGGGTTATACGCCGGGTGGTGATGTGGTTTCCCTGTGTATTTATTGGTATCCCGTGGGTTTTGTGCATGCGCCTGAAGGAGACAGCTACCCTGCCCGCAGACCGATGTGGAATTTTTTAGGCTTACCCACTAACTGCTGTAACAATCCAGCAAACAACCCAAAAGAAAACGTGGGGCAGAAAGCTACATGCTTTCCACCCCACGCTTGTGTAACGATTTAGGCTTCGTCGAAGAAGTCCTCATCAATCCTCTTGACGGTGTAGGTCTGTTCCACCTGTACGCCGATACCGTACTTCACCATGAGACGGGCCAGCTGGTCACCATCTACCAGAACCACTGAGGTGCTACCGCTGAGTTTCTTCGCGAACTCCCGCGCGTCGGTGGTGAAAGAGCTCGAGGTGATGAATACGCCTTGCGTACCTTCTGCATGTACCGCACCGACAAATTCTTGGATAGCCGGTCGGCCTACGGTGTTCTTCTCACCGTATCGCTTGGCCTGAACGTAAATCTTTGACAGACCCAGTGCGTCCTGATCGATGACTCCATCGATACCGCCATCGCGAGATGCCTGGGTGACGATACCCCGCTCTTCGGCGCCTCCGTATCCCATAGCTAGCAGGATATCCACCACCAACTGTTCAAAAGCGCCGGGGGATATGGAACGTACGCGCTCCAGAATATCGTGCACGAGTGCAGACTCCAGCTGAGCGATACTCTCATCAATGAGCTCTTGGGGAGTGCTCTCGTCTACGTTTGCGGATTCGGACGTGATGGGGGTTACCTTGGGCACATCGTTTTTCGTGTCGCTTTTAGCCGGCTGAGTCGGGGTTGCTGTGGAGGAGTTCGACTTAACGCCGCGAACAATCTCCGCGACGATTTCCGAAGGGAGGCCCTGAGGGTACTGATTAGCAAGCTTCTTGCCTTCGTCCGAAATCTTCTGACGGCCGCGACCCGGCGATTCAACGGCTCCCCACTGTTTGAGGTAGGTGAGACCCCAGCTAATGCGGTCCACGTATACAAGGCGTCGACGGTTCGACATGAGTTGCTTCATCTGCTTCGGTGAGAGTGTGGAACGCGCGGCAACAGCGGTATAGATTTCCTTATTGCTACGCTCGACGCCGTCGGAAAGGTAACTCAGGATATCAGGAATAAACTCGTAGAACTTGGGAACCACGACCGGTTCGATCTCGGATGCTGACGACTGATTGGTCATCGAGATAATCTCCATTGATTGGTGGATGTATTGTCGAGTACAACTATACCCTCAGGTGGGACAGCTATTCCTGCTCGCGGTCAGCGGTAATTGTTTAGATACGGTTCGGAGGGCGCCGGAAGTGCGAGGGTGCTACAGAGGAGAGACGCTCAACCCTAGGCACGGCCGCCGAGCGCCGTAACATTCCAGCTAGCAGCACTATCAGAAGTCACCACACCACAAAACAGAGGAGAACCCGCCGAAGCACGCACCCCCAAATCCTCCACAAACACACGCCCACCCGCAGGCACACTACGCTCCTTACGATCCACACCCGCACAATACACCGTCATCTTCACACCCGAACGATTCTCCACCGCAACCGAACCGCCACCCGGGCTAGACACCATATCGTGCACAAAACCGCGGCTGCCCTGCATCTGAATCTCGCCAACCTCCGCGCTCTGACTCGTCAACGGCACACCATCAGGCGCCTCAAACCCGCCGGAAGAATCAACACCCGCCGCACGAACCGACACCGTCCACTGCGCATCATCAGCCAACTGCGACGTCGATGCCGTCACACGCGCCGCACTATACGGCACGCTCACCGCACCGGCAGGCTGAGCGGCACTAGAAGAACCGGTACTAGAAGGACTCGGCGCAGACGCGCTCACCGTATTACGAACCCACACGCCCGCACCCTCACCCGAACCGCCAGCAACCACCTCAACCGTGGCACCCGAACCGTCAGAGACCGAAACCTTCATCGTGCCCTCCGGCTCACCGCGACGCTCAAACTCCACATACGAATAGGAGGCGGGCGCCGCCGGGCCCTCAAAGACCGCCTCCTCAACAGCGCCGCGACCCGTAAACAGGCGGAAACCCTCAGAATCCTGAATCACCGGCGCCGTCGCGTGACTCGCCGCAATCGGCTCAGACGAAGCCTCCGCAGAAGCAGACGGGGAAGAATTTAGGGTCGCGCACCCGCCCAGGGCGGCAGCGAGCGCACCGGATAGGCAAAGACTCACGCCCAGCTGGCGGACAGTAGACTGACGGATGCTCGACTGGGTGACGCTTGACCGGCGGAAGTTTGGCAGGTGGAAGAAGAAAGCGGTGGTGTGCGAAGGCATGAGGCACTCCATGTGCGGGTCGGCAACGCTACGGGGCAGCTACGGGGCAGTAACACTGCGGGATAGCGCAACCGAGGTGATAGGTACACCACATATTGTGTCAGGTTAAATGCTCGCAGTGCAAAGACCGTAGTACGGAGCAAAGACTGCGGCGTAGCGTAAAGACCGCCGTACAAAGGGCGCAATGCAAAGACCATAGCACAAGGTCACAGCGCAAAGAAATAGAAACGCAAACGCAACGGCGCGGAGTATCATTCACACTATGGATAAGGCGGAACAGAACCAGGCAGAAAACACGGTAAAGAACGGCACAGCACCCAATACGTCGGCGGGGAACGCCGCTAAGGCTGGCTATACCCAGTCGGCATCGGCAGAATCCAGTGCCACCAAAACTGGTGTTGCAGCAACTGGTACCGCCAAAACTAGTGCTGAGGCAACCAACCCTGCAGAAGCGAGTCCGGCAGAGTCTACCGATCCCCGCATGGAGGCAGCACAGGTAGACGCCGTGCAGATTGATAGCGCCCGCCTAGACAGCGCCCACGCCGTCTATTCCACCGACCTGGACCCCGACGACGACTACGAAGAAGTTGTCGAAGAATACGCCACCACCGACGAGCCGGACGGCACGCACCGCGAGGAACGCCGCATCACCCGCACCACGCATCACCCGCGCGGCAAGGGCGACCAGAAAGCTGGCGCTCCGAATACAGGCGCTCCAAAAATGGGCGCTCGGAAAGCAGGCACCCAGGGCAACCCTGATGATGCCGCCGAGATAATCGATGCGGGCGAACCCGAAACGCACACCACGACCATCCGCACGGTCACCCGCACCGTCACTGACCCGCCGCGTCGCGCCCCGCGCACCCGCCTGTTCCGCACGCTCAGCAAGTACCGTGGCGAGAAGAACCTAGCGGCGTGGGAAGAACGCTCCTCCACGCCCATGTTCGTGGCGTCCGTGCTGTACCTGCTCGCGTTCGCCGCGCCCATCATGAGCACGCGCATCCAGGAACCGTACGACGGGTACCTCAACATCATTCAGATGATTCTGTGGGGCCTATTCGCCGCCGACTACTGCATTCGCCTGTACCTGGCGCCACGGCGACTCTACTTCATCACCCATAACCTGATGAACCTGGCGATTGTGCTGCTGCCGGCGTGGCGTATCGTTAGCTTCCTCGCCATGATTCACCTGACCACCAACCGCCAGTACAAGAGGCTCTCGGAGCTGGCGGTGAAGCTCTTCGGATACACCGCGATCTTCATCATCATGTTCGCCCTGGCGATCTATTCGGTGGAGTCTTCCGAGCCGGGCTCGATGATTCGCGACCTACCCACCGCCTACTGGTGGACGTTCACGACCCTCGCCACGGTCGGTTACGGCGACGTCTACCCGGTCACCGGCATCGGCAGGGTTATCGCCGTGGTCGTCATGCTGTACGGCGTGGGTATGGTCGCGGTTGCGACCGGTGCGCTCGCCAGCTGGATTATCGAAAAAATCGGTGGCAGGGAGGAGCAGGAGTACCCCGCAACCAAGGCTGACGTGGACGATCTTCGCCAGGAAATTTCTGAGTTGCGTGCCCTGCTGGCTCGTGAGTATGCGCGCCGCGAAGCCCACGATTACACGCTGCGTGAGGTCGTGGATGAAGACGGTGTGCACCCGGTTCCTTCGGAGGCGGAGGCGGCACGCCGCGCCGGTTTCAGCTCCGCCGGTTTTGGTGCCGCTGAGCCCGTCTCGGCTGCACCCTCGACTGCTGCTCCGGGCACCGCGCGGGCTGGTGAACCCACCGATTCCTCGGCCTCTCATGAGGTTGTGGTGCGCGAGCAGGAGCCGGTCGCCCTGCTGGAGGAGACCCGCCAGACGTTCACGATTATTCGTGAGAAGTTCGCGTTGCGCTCTCGCAAATAGGTGTTGGGTTCAGCTGTTGACTGTAGTGTGTCGACTGTAGCGAAATTGTGGGTTTGCCGGTGGCGCTGTAGAAATTCGGTAGAAATTCTGGAATTTTCGCCAGATGCCATGTTGTGGCTTGTCGAGGCAAAATTAGCCTGTTCAGAGTGCAAATTGGGGTTCTCGGCTGTGAGTAACCCCTCAACTTAAGGTCTAATGTGACCAAACTATCTTTTAAAAATAACCGCCACTAGTGAAACTCCTAGCCAGAGCCTATAAACTATCTACCGTGCCAATTATCGAGCACCCTGTAGCCTCAAAACGCTACGGGGTGTCGTCGTATGCCCACCTCACTCACGGGCAGGCACCACTCAACTCACAAACTCACTCAAACACACACTCTGTTAGGACACGTTCGTGGCTTCTAAGTCCACTCTGAGCGCGCTCGCACTCCTTAGCGCGCTCACCCTTTCCGCGTGCGCATCCGCACCGAATAACGCCTCCGCAAGTGCGGTTGTTGACCAGGCAGCTTTTGCAACCGCCGAGCCTAGCGCCGTTCCTGCCCCCGGCGACGACAGCACCGGAATTAAGGCGGCGGCTGGCGCCTCGCAGGACCCGTCGATTCACCCGACCGCAACCCAGCCCACTGAGACCCCCGCACCGGATAACACGAGTGGCCAGGAACCTGCCGCAGCCGCCATGACCGCTGCGCCTTCCTCGGCAGCCATTGCGCGCTCGCAGAAAATCATGGACGGCACCTGGGTTCAGCAGGACGCTGCGGGCCTCGAGAACTACATGGACGCCGTCATTCACGACGGCGTTATCGAGGTGACCTACCACCTGAACCACGAAGAGCTGGCGACCCCCTTCTGGGTTGGTACCTTCGAGGCGAAGCCCGGAAACTTCACCCATGTTTCCCGCGTGGATCGTGCGAAGCTGGCCCGCGCACCCTACGCCTCCGATAAGGAAACCAAGGAATTCACCGTGCAGGATGGCGTGCTGAGCTTCCCCATGACCTATGAGGGCGCCACCCGCATCATTCACCTGGAAAAGCAGCACAGCTAGGCGCACCGCCGGGGGAGCCATCTCATGTATGCCCGCATGGCGGATGGGGCGTTCCCGTTGCCGCGTGTGGGCTATAGAATGGGACTATGAGCGAGAACACGACCCCCGAGCATGGCACCGCAGCCTCGGTGCAGGATTCCTTCGAGCTGCCCGGCGCACCGGACCAGTTCCAGCGCCTGTGGACCCCTCACCGCACCGCCTACGTGAGCGGTGGCCAGAAGGACTACACCGAGAAGACCTGCCCCTTCTGCACTGCGCCCAGCCGCAGTGATGAGGAGTCGCTGATTGTGCACCGCGGCGAGCATGCCTTCGTGATTCTCAACCTCTATCCCTACAACCCCGGCCACCTGCTCATCTGCCCGTACCGTCACATCCCGTTCTACGATGATGCGACCGAGGCGGAAACCATGGAGATTGCACAGCTGACCCAGCTCGCCATGAAGGTTCTACGTGAGGTGTCGCATAATGACGGCTTCAACATTGGCATGAATCAGGGCAAGGTGGGCGGCGCGGGCATTGCTGATCACCTGCACCAGCACATTCTGCCGCGCTGGAGTGGGGATACGAACTTCCTGCCGATTATCGCTCACACTAAGACCATGTCTCGCACGCTGGATGATATGCGTGCGGCTATTGCGGAGGGGTTTGCTCGCCTCAGCTAGATAGCCCGGCTAATCGGTTGGATAGTCCGGTTGGGAGGCTTGGTGAGTTTGAAATCTGCGCTCATTGCTTTAATTTGCAAACTAGTGCAGAAAAAATTTGCTTCATAAATGCGTAGATTAGGCGTTTAACGCTCATTTGAATGCTGTTACGTCTGCTATGTATGGCAAAGTTTTAACTGCAGCGTCGCTGCGGGGAAGCTTCCGGCTTCTATAAACACCGCATAGCTCACCGAAAAATAGCGGTCACCGATCGCTTTCGGGCTTGGCAGGGTAAGCGCCCTGCCTCAACCACAGAGGTCAGCGCCTCAACTGAGAACCCACCCCGTCGTGCGTGAACGCACGGCAACACTGCGGGGGTGCGGATCAGCGTGAAGGCTGCTGGCCTCTTTTTGCGCCCCGAGGATGCGCGGCGGGAATGAGCGGAGCGTCTGGGATACCTCTCGCCAGCCGCGCCGTGAACCCGCCAGCACTGGATGCGCCAGACCCGCTAGAGTGGAATGCTATGGACTACCCCAACCTGCTTGAGACTGCTTTCGACGAGTTCACTGCTGTGCCTGCCGCCGGTGCCGATGTTGCCAGCGCCGCCGGTGCCTCCGGTGATTCTGCGGGCGCGCCGCGGCTGCTCATCTGGAGGCAGATCCGCTGGTCCAATCGCCGCCCGCTCATTGAGGTGGAACCGGTCGTACCTGTAACCGGTGGAGCCATTGGCGGGGCCGCTGAAGGAGCTCAGCACCGGGCATCTCAAGCAGCGGGGGAGAGCGCCCCTATCCAGGAAAGCAGCCCCGCGCAGCTTGGCGTTCCGAGCGGGGTGCGCATCCAGATTCCGCTGACCCCCGGCGCCTACCTGGGGTTGCGTATTCCGCGCGATAGCGAGGGGGAACTCTACCGCTACTGCGCCGGCTACACCACCGGCACGAGCAATGACGCCGCCCCCAAATCTGCCCCCAAATCTGCCTCCGAATCAGCCCCCAAATCTGCCTCCGAATCCAGGCGAACCTCCGCTGGAATTCGCCGCGTACCCTGCCCCGAGGGAACCCGCATCCAGCGTGGCCAGCAGTGCCCGCGCTGCACCGCCCGCGACGAATTCACCGCCCTGCACAGCGCGCACCTGTACCCCGGAACGCTCACTGAATCCATGCGTGCCTACGCCATGCTGGAGCATCGCCTCTACATCGCGACCTTCCCGGACGGCACGCACAAGGTCGGCACCAGCTCACTGCATTCGACCCCGTGCCGCCTGGACGAGCAGGCGGTCGCCACCGCCACCTACATTGCGCTCGCACCCGACGGCCTGGCGATTCGCCGCGCCGAGGATGCCGTGACCGCCCTCGCGAAGATTCCGCAGGTCAAGCAGGTGGCGAGCAAGTACCGCGCCTGGACGAACCCGCTGCCCGGTGCGCAGCTTCGTGTTGCCCATCAGGAGGCGGTCGCCCGCGCCCGCGAAGCGCTCGCCGAGCTGGCGCGCACCGAGCCGGAGGTGCCGCTCACCGCCCTGGATGAGCCGTGGATTCCGTCGCTTGCAATGACCCGCCCGTATGCGGCGTTGCGCGCGCAGTCGCCGGAACCCCTAGCGCCCTGTGATTCCGGTACCGAGAGCGGGGCAGCTGGTTTCTTCTGCACGGGTGCGGCGGGTCAGTTTTTGAGCGCCCACACCGGCGATGCTGACGCGGCGTTCCTGGTGAATACTGCCGCGTGGCGGAATGTGCTGGTGGAGCCTGCGCAGGAGTTCACGCGGGTGCGGGTGCAGGGCTCGCTGTTCTAATGCCCCGCATCAAAACCTCGGTAACCCCGCCGCACAGCACACCCCGGTGCCATACCCCCACCCCTTCCGGCGTGAGCGAACGGGTCCGGCGGACCATTCAGCCGTTGGCATGCGTGTACTAAAATGGTAAGCATGTCCAAACCCCTCATTCGTCTCCTCGGCCAGGGCGTACGCGCCGCGACTAAGCTTCGCGGCGGCGGCTCCGCCTTCCCCGGCCTTGTCATGGAAAAATTGCACCCCGACTTCGTCGCTGAAGAGCTCGCGAAGCTGCCCTACGGCGTGGTTGTTGTCTCCGGCACGAACGGTAAGACCACCACCACGAAGATGGCTGTGCAGCTGCTTGAAGCTCAGGGTCTGAAGGTTTTCACTAACCGCACCGGTTCGAACTTTGTGCGCGGTGTTGCCGCGGCACTGCTGGGCGAGATGACTCTCGGCGGCAAGCTTGACGCTGATATTGCTGTGCTTGAGCTGGACGAGGCGCACGCCGTTCACTTCGTCAAGGCAGTCAAGCCCGACTATGCTCTGCTGCTGAACGTTCTGCGTGACCAGCTGGACCGCTTCGGTGAGATTGACACGACCCGCCGCATGCTGGCGACCGTCGCCGCCGCAACGACCGGCACCGTGGTGCTCAACCGTGAGGATCCGCGCATCCGTTCCCTCGCTGAGAACGTGCAGCCGGGCGTGACCGTCAAGTACTACGGCCTGGATGAGTCCCTGCGCTCGTACTTCCCCTCGGATGATGAGATGCGCGGCGGCACCGTCGCGAAGGCGACCCTGCCCGATGCAGACGTCACCCTGACCGCGTTCTCCGGCACCTCCGCAACCTTCGACCTGGCGGGTGTGGAGCGAGTCGGCGAGATTAACCTCTACGGCATTTACAACATCTTCAACGCGGCTGGCGCTATGGCGCTGACCCGCGCCGTCATGGGCGATAAGCTCAACGAAGATAAGCTCATTGCGGAGCTGGCGAAGATTACCCCCGCCTTCGGTCGCGGTGAGACCCTGAACGTGAACGGCCGCCCGCTGCAGCTGCTGCTGGTGAAGAACCCGAGCGGTTTCCGCCTGTCCCTGGCGAGCGCGAACGCTGACGACTACGCCACCATGATTACGATTAATGACCAGTACGCTGACGGTCGTGACGTGTCCTGGCTGTGGGATGTTGACTTCGACAGCTTGAAGAAGACCGGTGTGCAGATGGTTTCGGGTGTGCGCGCCTGGGATATGGCGCTGCGCCTGGAGCATGACGGCGTGAAGGTTGACGAGGTCAACGAGAACCTCGCCGATGCGCTCAAGGGCTTCATCGCCTCCAGCGGTAACGCGCCCATGCGTATTTTCTGCACCTACACCGCAATGCTGGCTCTGCGTGAAGAGCTCGCAAAGATCACTGACGTTGAGAGGGTCTCCTAATGACGGCAACTCACACTTTTGAGGGCACCCCCGCTCCCGGCCCCAATAACGGTAAGACTCTGCGTATTCTGCAGCTGTACCCGCTCGACATGAACATTTACGGCGACTGGGGTAACACCTTGGCGCTGGCTCGTCGCGCGCAGGCACACGGCTTTGACGTGCAGATTCTGGACCACAACCCCGGTCAGCCCTTCCCGGAGGATGTTGACATTATTCTGGGTGGCGGCGGCCAGGATTCCGGTCAGTCTGTGATTCAGGACGACCTGCACGCGAACGGTGACAAGCTGCGCTCGCTGGCTGAGGACGGCGTGCCGATGCTCGTCATTTGTGGCCTGTACCAGCTGTTCGGCAAGGAATTCCGCACCCGTGAGGGTGAGGTGCTCAAGGGCATCGGCATTTTTGATGCGCACACGGTCGGCGGCGATGACCGCCTGATCGGCAACATTGTTGAGGAGTCTGAGGAGTTCGGCACCGTGATTGGTTTTGAGAACCACTCGGGCCTGACCTACCTGGGTTCCGGTTGCGTCCCGCTGGCTACCGTCACCAAGGGTGACGGCAACAACGTGACCGATGCGTACGAGGGTGCGCGCGTGCACAACGTAATTGGCACCTACCTGCACGGTTCGCTGCTGCCGAAGAACCCGAAGATTTCGGATTACCTGATTGAGCAGGCGGCTAAGCGTAAGTTTGGCGAGTTCACGCCGAACACGATTGACGACTCGCTAGTGGAGAAGGCGCGAGCTTCGGCTGCGTCTCGCCCTCGCTAGCACCCTATTCCGGGCGGTGGCGTGCACTTTCTGAGGTGGTGTGCGCCTCCGCTACGGTATAGTTATGTGAGTACAGTACGGTGCGTGGGACGTTTCGCCGTGTCCGCACAGAGGTTTTGACTAAGGGAGATACGAATGTCCGGTCACTCTAAATGGGCGACTACTAAGCACAAGAAGGCTGCTATCGACGCTAAGCGCGCGAAGGCTTTCGCGAAGTTCATTAAGGCAATTGAAGTTGCAGCACGTATGGGCGGCGCTGATATTGCTGGTAACCCCGCTCTTGACCTGGCTGTGTCGAAGGCGAAGAAGAACTCCGTTCCTAACGACAACATTGACCGCGCAATCAAGCGTGGCGCTGGCCTGACCGGTGAGACCATTGACTACACCGAAATCATGTACGAAGCACGCGGCCCGCAGGGTACCGCTCTGTACATTGAGTGTCTGACCGATAACCGTAACCGTGCAGCGTCTGAGGTTCGCCTGGCTGTGACCCGTAACGGCGGCACCATGGCTGACCAGGGTTCGGTTGCGTTCCTGTTCGAGCGTAAGGGCGTTGCTGAGGTCACCAAGACTGACGGCCTGACCGAGGACGACGTTCTGATGGCTGTCCTGGATGCAGGCGCCGAAGAGGTTCTGGACGAGGGCGATATCTTCACCGTTGTTTCCGCAGCGACCGACCTGCCCGAGATCCGTAAGGCACTGGACGAGGCTGGCCTGGAGTACAACAACGATGACCCGGTCTTCCGCCCGACCATGCAGGTTGACCTGGACGCTGATGGTGCTAAGAAGTTCCTGAAGCTGGCAGACGCTATTGAAGAGCTCGACGACGTTCAGAACGTCTACTCGAACGCTAACGTTTCTGCTGAGGTTATGGCAGAGCTGGAAGCTGAGTAATCACTCGGATTCTGATATCTGATGCTTGAAGAAGCCGCTCCTTTAACCGAGCCGCCGTGGTGGCTGGTTGGGGGAGTGGCTTCTTAGCGTCTTGGGGCTGTATTGCCTGCGATACCGCATCTTGGGGATGCGCTGGGTACTTTTCGCGGGGCGCGCGGTGACTGTTCACGCGGTGACCGTTCTCGTGGCGTGCCCCGGTGCCGGGTGCTAGGATTCTGAAGGGCTAGAATCTAGAGATTCTCTAGGGAGTTTGTCGAAAGGGGAGATGATGGCTGCCGCTCAACCTGCCGCACGCGATAGCATGCGTGAGAACCGCGCCGCCACCGCCGTGGAGCGTGTGCCGGGTTCAACCCGCATCATGGGCGTTGACCCGGGTCTGACCCGCTGCGGTTTCTCCATGCTCGACATGACCGCCGACCGTAAGGCGCACTTCGTGAACGTGGGCGTTGCCGGCACAATCCCGGCGGAGTCCCTGGACCAGCGTATTCTCTGGATTTTCAACGCCGCCTCCCACTGGCTGGACACCTATAAGCCGGATGCCCTGGCGATTGAGCGTATCTTCGCTCAGGAGCAGGTGAACACGGTGATTGGTACGGCGCACGCTTCGGGCGCGGTGATTTCTGCGGCGGCGATGCGCGGCGTGCCGGTGTTCTTCCATACCCCCTCGGAGGTGAAGGCGGCGGTGACCGGTAGCGGCCGCGCCGATAAGGCGTCCGTGGGTCGTATGGTGACCCGTATTCTGGGGCTGGATTCCATGCCAAAACCCGCCGATGCTGCCGATGCCCTGGCGATTGCGATCTGTCACGGCTGGCGTGGCGGCGACATCGGTTCGGGCATTAACATGGCCGCCCAGACGCAGACTCACCAGGGTTCACGCCCGGCGCAGACTCGCCGTGGTGGGTCGTTGACTCCGGCGCAGCGTGCCTGGATGGAGGCGGAGGCGCGCGCTCGCCGCTAGAGGTGCCTTTGTGGGCCTTTGCGCCCCTCCTGCTGGTTCGCATGTATTCGCTAAGAAGTTCGAATATATGCTTGATTTCAGAAGAAATATTCTAATATACTTGTAGTGTCTCCCCGTCGAACTGGGGGAGTGTGTTCTGTGGGTGCCGGAGTGCCCGGTGCCCTCACACTGCCGCGAGCCTCAATCCGGGGGCGCGGTGTTGAAAGGTGGAGAGAAATGATTGCATCCCTGACCGGTCGTGTGGCTCAGGTGGGCCTTGATCATGCGGTGATTAACGTGAACGGTTTCGGCATGCTCGTGTACGCTACTGCGCGTACTCTCTCCAAGCTGCGCACCGGTGAGGAAGCTACCGTGCTGACCACCATGATTGTGCGTGAAGAGTCGATGACTCTCTACGGTTTTTCGGAGCCTGCCGAGCGTGAAGTGTTCGATATGATGCTTTCGGTTTCCGGTATTGGTCCGCGTATTGCTCTGGCGGTGCTGAGTGTTCACACAGCTTCTGAGGTGGAGCGTGCCGTGGCGACCGGTGACGATAAGGCGTTCACGAAGGTTCCCGGTATTGGCCCGAAGGGTGCCCGCCGTATTGTGCTGGAGCTTGCCGGCAAGCTGATTCTCAGTGATGGTCAGACCGATGAGCTGCCGCTGAGCCAGGGCATTGTCTGGAAGCCGCAGGTGCTTGATGCTCTCACCTCCTTGGGTTGGAGTGAGAAGGACGCTTCCGCCGCTATTGACGCTTATGTGCAGCACAACCCTGCCGCAGAGACCGAGCCGGTGGGTGTGGCTCTGCGCGGTGTGCTCGCCTCCTTGGGTACTCAGAACACGGTGGGCCGCCACTAAGCGGCGCGCCCTGTTCGATGTATCCCACTCAAACTTTTGTGAAAGAAGAATTCTATGAGCCAGAATCCCTATGAGCCGCAGCCCGCGGCGTCCCTGGTTTCCGGCGGGTATTTTCCCGGTCAGGTGCCCGGCACTCAGGCGTCTGCAGCTCCCGCCCAGCGCCTGGTGGCGATGGAAGAAGAGCCTGAAGAGAAGATGATTGAGGCGGCACTGCGCCCTAAGTCTCTGGATGACTTTGTGGGTCAGCGTCGTGTGCGTCAGCAGCTGTCCCTGGTGCTGGAGGCTTCGAAGATGCGTGGCCGTAGCGCCGACCATGTGCTGCTGTCGGGCCCTCCCGGTCTGGGTAAGACCACTCTCGCGATGATTATTGCGGCGGAGATGGAGGCGCCGCTACGCATTACCTCCGGCCCGGCGATTCAGCATTCGGGTGATTTGGCGGCGATTCTGTCTTCGCTGACTCCCGGTGAGGTTTTGTTCCTGGATGAGATTCACCGTATGAGCCGCCCGGCTGAGGAAATGCTCTACATGGCGATGGAAGATTTCCGTGTGGACATTGTGGTCGGTAAGGGTGCGGGCGCTACCTCCATTCCGCTGGAGCTGCCGCAGTTCACCCTGGTCGGTGCGACGACCCGTGCGGGTCTGCTGCCGGGCCCTCTGCGTGACCGCTTCGGATTTACCGGTCACCTGGAGTTCTACTCGGTGGAGGAGCTTGAGCTGGTGCTTCGCCGTAGCGCGGGCCTGATGGACATGCAGATTACCTCCGAGGGTTTCATGGAGATTGCCGGTCGTTCCCGCGGCACGCCGCGTATTGCGAACCGTCTGCTGCGCCGTGTGCGTGACTGGGCGCTGGTGAACGGCGTGGACCGCATCAATGCGCGTGATGCCGCAACCGCGCTGGATATGTACGAGGTGGATTCGCGCGGCCTGGACCGCCTGGACCGTGCCGTGCTGGAGGCGCTAATTCACAAGTTTGGCGGCGGCCCGGTGGGCCTGTCCACCCTCGCCATTGCGGTGGGTGAAGAGACGGAGACCGTGGAGACGGTTGCCGAGCCGTACCTGGTGCGTGAGGGCCTGATTGGTCGTACTCCGCGCGGTCGTGTGGCTCTGCCCGCGGCGTGGGAGCACCTCGGCTTGGAAGCGCCCGAAATTCAACTCTAGGCCCGCACCGTCTAATAACACAACAGTAGCCCGTGGGAGGTAGCAACTTCCCGCGGGATTCTCTGTACCTCCGGTAGCTTCTCTACAGACTCCATCGGGTTCTGCCGGGCTCTGCCAGGCTTTATCGGCGACATAAAATTACGCCGAGAGAGTCCAAAACTCAGGTTAACCTCACAAAAATGCTGGTTCGGTGCGCTAAAGCTCATGCTCTCGCGTAGGATGGATACGTACTGTATCTACGATTCCACACCTTCTGGTACGCTCAACCCTTGCGGTGAGCGGCACGGGTGCGGATGTGAAAGTGAGACCATGGATCTTAACTTCCTCGTCAACGTCATCATGACGATTGTCTTCTTTGCCGCAATTTTTTGGATTTTTACTTCCGCTAAGAAGAACCAGCAGAAGCAGTTGGAGGCGCTGCAGGCAATGCGACGTGCGCTCGTCCCTGGTGATCAGGTGATGACTGCTTCCGGCGTTTACGGCACCGTTGTCAGCACTGACCTTGAGAACAACAAGCTGCAGCTTCAGATTGCAGAGGGCGTTGTGATTACTGCGTCCATGAATGCGATTCTGAACCTTGTTGAGGAGGAGGCCCCCGCAGCGCCCCTGACCGAGGACGTGTACGAGGCTACCGCATCCGAAGCTCCCGCTTCCGATACCTCTTCTGATACTGCTAAGTAATTCAGAGCGTATGAGCCCGGCGCCCCGTGAGCGGCGTCGGGTTTTCGCGTTACGGAATCTGTAGAACACTCAATTCTATTCACACGAAGAAGGAACATTATGGCTAAGCGTTCACCGCTTGCAGCCGCGCGAGGGGCGCTCCTCTCGATGGTCCTGCTCATGGTTGTTATGGCTGCCGGTATTTTCGGTAGCACCTATTCGGGAGGTTCTTGGGCGCCGAAGCTCGCCCTGGACCTTTCGGGTGGTACTCAGATGATTCTTACTCCGAAGGTCAATGGCTCTTCGGACGAGAACGTCACCCAGGAGCAGTTGAACCAGGCGGTTGAGATTATTCGTCAGCGCGTTGATGGTGCCGGCGTTTCGGAGGCGGAGGTTACCACCTCTTTCGGTTCGGGTAATAACGTGGTTGTTTCGGTTCCCGGAACGATTAGTGCTGAGACTCGTCAGCTGATTCAGGCGTCTGCAAATATGACGTTCCGCCCGGTTCTTGTAGCCGGTGCCGGTACTGCGGTGGCTGAGGACGCCCGCACTGCGGACGATAAGCTGCCCAAGCCCTCCGCGGAGCCGACTGATGGTTCGGACCGTAACTGGATTACTGCGGACCTGTACAAGCAGTACGAGGCGAAGGACTGCACCGCGGCACGTAATGAGGACGCCGATAGTGCGGACCCGACTAAGCCGATGGTGGCGTGTTCCACTGACGGTCAGGAGAAGTACATTCTGGGTCCTGTGGAGCTGAGCGGTAGCGATATTTCTACCGCAAGCCATTCGCAGGAGACGAGCGGTCAGGGCGTGACTACGGGCCGTTGGGCTGTGAACATTCAGTTCAACGATGCAGCCCGTGAGAAGTTCCAGAACATTACTTCTCGCCTGAACGCGATTCGTGCACAGAACGCAAATGATCCGCGTGCCCGCTTCGCGATTCTGCTGGACGGCAAGGTGCTGTCCTCCCCGGTGTCGCAGGCTGTGATTTCTGACGGTAAGCCGCAGATTACCGGTAACTTCACCGAGCAGGAAGCGAAGGCTCTCGCCGATCAGCTCAAGTACGGTGCCCTGCCGATTAGCTTTACGATCCAGTCGGAGCAGCAGATTTCTGCGACTCTGGGTTCGGAGCAGCTGCGTGTGGGTCTGCTGACCGGTCTGATTGGTCTGCTGCTGGTGTTTGTGTACTCGCTGTTCCAGTACCGTCTGCTGGGTTTTGTGACGATTGCGTCGCTGATTGTTGCGGGCATCATCTCGTACGAGGCGATTGCGCTGCTGGGTTGGGCGTTGAACTACCGCCTGTCTCTGGCTGGTGTGGCGGGTCTGATTGTGGCGATTGGTGCTACGGCTGACTCGTTCATCGTCTACTTTGAGCGTATCCGTGATGAGATCCGTGCGGGCCGCACGATCCCGTCGGCGGTGAACCACGGTTGGAAGCGTGCATCCCGCACTATCCTGGCGTCGAAGGCTGTGAACCTGCTGGCTGCTGTGGTGCTGTATGTGGTGTCGGTTGGTTCGGTGAAGGGCTTCGCGTTCACCCTTGGTTTGACTGCGATTGCTGACCTTGTGGTCGTGTACCTGTTCACCCATCCGACGCTGACTCTGCTGGCGAATACCCGCTACTTCGGTGAGGGTCACCGCCACTCGGGCCTGTCGCCTGAGTCGCTGGGTGTGACGCCGCTGTACCGTGGTGCCGGTCGCCTCCGCAGCCCGGAGGAGAAGCAGCTGAGCATTGCTGAGCGTCGCCGTGCAGAGCGTGACGCCGCTGAGGCTGACGAGTCTGCTTCTGATGAGAAGAAGGAGAGCTAAGCATGGCTACCGATGTGAAACCTAATGCTTTTGCCCGCTTCGGTAATGACCTGCATTCGGGTGCCCGCTCGTACCCCTTCGTGGGTAAGCGCCGCCTGTGGCTGCTGCTTGCGGCTGTGCTGATGGCGGTTTCGGTTCTGATTCCGGCTGTTGGTGGCGGCTTCAACCTGGGTATTGATTTCCGTGGCGGTTCGGAGTTCGTGGTCTCGAAGACTGCGCACGTTGATACTGCTACGGGTGAGCGCGTTATTCACGAGAAGGCGAAGGACGCTTCGGATGTTCGCGTGACCAATATTGCGCCGGGTACGATTCGTGCCCAGATGAGCAAGCTCAGCGATGATGAGACTCTGCAGGTGAAGGCGGCTCTGCAGGAGGCTTACGGCGTCTCTGAGAATGACGTGACCTCCTCGTTTGTGGGTCCGACCTGGGGTGCGGATGTGACCCGTCAGGCGTTCTGGGGTCTGGTTGCGTTTGTGGTGCTTGCGCTGATTGGTATGGCGTTCTACTTCCGTACCTGGAAGATGTCGCTGGCGTCTATTGCGGGCCTGTTCTTCACCGTGGTGGTGACGGTTGGCCTGTACGCCGCGTTCGGCTTCGAGATTACTCCGAGTGCAATTATTGGTTTCTTGACGATTCTGAGCTACTCGCTGTACGACTCGGTGGTGGTGTTCGATAAGATCCGCGAGAACACCGACGGCGTGCTGGAACGCCGCGACACGACCTTTGCCGAGCAGATTAACCTGGCGGTGAACCAGACCCTGGTCCGTTCGATTAACACGGCTATTGTGGGTGTTCTGCCGGTGGGCGCGATCCTGTTCATTGGTGCGTTCATCCTGGGCGCGGGTACTCTGCAGGACCTGTCCCTGTCGCTGTTCGTGGGTATTCTGGTGGGCATGTTCGGTACGCTGTTCGTGTCTGCGCCGCTGTATGCTTCGCTGCGTTTGGGTGAGGCTCAGATTCGTGAGCACACCGCGAAGGTGGAGAGCGGCAACTTCAAGGACGCTGAGGCTGAGGATGCTGATGAGGCTGAGGGTGACTCTTCGGAGGAGCCCGCCGAGGCTGATGAGTCTGCGAAGGCTGCAAAGTCCGGCAAGGCCGCTAAGTCTAGCAAGGCAGCTAAGCCCGCGAAGGCTACGGCGGCCGAGGATGCCGAGGAGTCTGAGGATTCCGCAGAGGATGAGAAGGCGACCGAGAAGCCCGCTAAGAAGCCGGCACGTGCAACCATTGAGATTCACCGCGTGAACCTGAACGGTTAGCCTGCGTTCCGCCAGCGCTACTAGTGCTGAACGGTAGGGGAGTCGATACTGAAGAGGTGTCGGCTCCCCTTTAGCGTGCCTGCGAGTTTGTTTCTGCCGGCCTAATATTTCACTGCGCGGCATAGTTTACGCGCATATTTTGGCTCATATCCGCGCGCTGGGTAGGATAAAGATAGAGGATACTGCGCGCCCGCATCCACGCCTTTCAATGATGAGTAGATTCGGGGGTTCAGGTCATCGCTGTTACGTCCAAAGGAGCCTGAAAATGAGTGCAGAAGCCGGAATGAACGCAAACGCTGAGAGCCAGGAGCCTCAGCAGGGTAAGGCTGTTCGCGGCTCGCACCGCGTCATGGCTGCTGGCGGACGTGTGCCGAATCGCCTGGTCTTCGGTAGCCGCAGCGGCAAGATGGAGGCGCCCGATTCGCACGGCGGTACCATCCGTTTCTCCCCGATGATTGCGCCGGTCGTGCGTGCCGTGCGCCGCTACCACCCGGACGAGGACATTCAGGTGTTACAGCGCGCCTACGAGGTGGCGAACCGCTGCCACGAGGGTCAGAAGCGTAAGAGTGGCGACCCGTACATCACCCACCCGGTCGCCGTGACCGCGATTCTTGCGGAGATGGGCGCGACCGGCCCCGTGCTCGCCGCCGGCCTGCTGCACGACACCGTGGAAGACACCGACTACACGATGGAGCAGCTCACCGAAGAGTTCGGCGAGGAGGTCGCCTACCTGGTCGACGGCGTGACCAAGCTGGACAAGATGACCTACGGCGAGAACGCCTCCATTGAGACGATTCGTAAGCTCGTGCTGTCCATGAGCAAGGACATTCGCGTGCTGCTCATCAAGCTTGCCGACCGCCTGCACAACGCCCGCACCTGGCGTTTTGTGCCGCAGGCTTCTGCCGCGAAGAAGGCAGAAGAGACCCTGAAGATTTACGCGCCGCTCGCGCACCGCCTGGGCCTGAACACGATCAAGTGGGAGCTGGAGGACCTGTCCTTCGCCGCCATGAGCCCGGAAATTTACGCCGAAATGGTGCGCATGGTCGGCGAACGCACCCCCGCCCTCGAAAAGTTCCTGAACGAGGCGCGCACCAAGATTAAGGAGCGCCTGAAAGAGGTGGGCATCGACGCTACCGTGACGGGCCGCCCGAAGCACTACTACTCGATTCATCAGAAGATGAAGACCAAGGGCCGCAGCTTCGACGAGATTAATGACATCCTCGCGGTGCGCATCATGGTCGAGGAAGAGGCGGAGTGCTACACCGTGCTCGGCCACGTGCTGTCCCTGTGGCCGTCGATGACCGGCCGTTTCAAGGACTACATTAAGAACCCGAAGAACAACAACTACCAGTCGCTGCACCTGACCGTGTACGGCCCCGGTAACCTGCCGCTTGAGATTCAGATCCGCACCTACAAGATGCACGAAGAGGCTGAGTACGGCGTGGCGGCGCACTGGCGTTACAAGGCGGCATCGCGCGGCGAGAAGGTCGCGGCTCGCGGCGGTGCGCCCGCGAAGGATCCGCAGGAGCCGGGCACCCAGACCTCGGCGATGATGAACGTCGGCATCCTGCAGTCCATTGCGGAGATTTCGAACTCCAACCCGGAGTCGGAGAAGTTCTACGAGTCCCTCGCCGAGACCCTCGACACCGACGAAATCGTGGTCCTTACCCCCAACGGCGAGGCGATTGCCCTGCCCAACGGATCCACCCCCGTGGACTTCGCCTACGCCATCCACAGTGAAGTCGGCGACCGCACCGTCGGCGCGAAGGTCAACGGCCGCCTGGTGCCGCTGCACACCGTCCTGCCCACCGGCGCCACCGTGGAGATTATGACCACGAAGAACGAGGACGCCGGCCCCAGCGAGGACTGGCTGAAGTTCGTTCGCTCCTCGCGCGCTCGCACGAAGATTCGCCAGTACTTCGCGAAGGAACGCCGCATGGAGGCGCTGCTCGCCGGCCGCGAGATGCTCACCAAGAGCATGCGCAACAGTGAGCTGCCGCTGCAGAAGATGATGAGCCCGGAGATTATGACTCAGGTGGCTCAGCTGCTGCACAAGAACGATGTGGCGTCGCTGTACCGTGCGATTGGTGAGCACGAGATCGCGCCGAAGCAGGTCATCGATACTCTGATTGAGGTGCACCGCGGCGACGAGCCGGCGCCCGAGGTTGAGGTCAGCGACTTTGATGAGACGCTGCTGAAGTCGACCCGCAAGGCGATTGGCGATAACGGCGTGGTGGTGCCGGGCGCTGAGGGTGTGCTGACGAAGATTGCGCGCTGCTGCACCCCGGTCCCGCCGGATGACATTATCGGCATTGTGACCCGTTACAACGGCATTTCGGTGCACCGCCGCGACTGCCCGAACATGCGTAACGCTGATGAGGAGCCGCGCGTGACGACGGTCGAGTGGGCGTCTTCGCCGACCGCTACGTACCGTGTGCAGATTCAGGTGGAGGCGTTGGACCGTAAGGGCCTGCTGAATGACCTGATTCGCGCGATTTCTGAGTCGGGCGTGAACATTCTGGATGCGCGCGTGCACACCTCGGAGGATCGTACCGTGGTGGACCGCTTCGCCTTGGAGCTGGGTGACCGCTTCATGCTGGAGCACGTGCTGAACGTGGTCCGTAACGTGACGGGCGTGTACAAGGCGTACCGCCTGACCGGCGCGAAGCCCTCGGAAGCGTAGGCTCTTTCATACCGGTTTTTACCGCCGAGAAGCCACATGTGTTTCGAAAAGCCACTTCTTTGGTGGCTTCTCGAAA
>ENA-OWLX01000118-OWLX01000118.1-metagenome-genome-assembly--contig:-NODE-118-length-25274-cov-21.066894_pt1 | contig 25274 bp, 20 predicted proteins | sample MGYA00245351_ERZ651106 | MGnify/ENA primary metagenome ERZ651106 (study PRJEB26857, sample SAMEA4031768) | metagenome | biome: human; feature: oral; material: saliva | place: Philippines | collected 2014... | reverse complement strand
AAGTTAGGACAAAATGGAAGATAAAGAAGTAGCCCCTCCCCCATCCCCTCCCCCATAGGGAGGGGCGTGATTACCGTGATAGTATAATTATTGGGCTAATGAGGCTAATTGGGCTAATTAACAATTAGGCTTATTGGGCTAATAAGGCTAATTAATTATTAGCCTTATTAGCCCAATTAATCAAAAAAAACAGGGACAAGCAAAGAGCTTATCCCTGTCTATTAGATTCTTTTCACTGCCTACCCCAAGGGCAAACAAGAAATTAGTTATTTACCGTACCGCCAACAATATCGAGCAACTCAGACGTGATGGCTGCCTGACGCGACTTGTTATACTGCAAGTTGAGTCCACGAAGCAGGTCGTCAGCATTATCTGTTGCAGTCTGCATGGCAACCATTCGCGCTGCATGTTCAGAGGCATTACTGTCAAGAAGAGCAGTGTAAACCATGTTATTCAGCAGTTTCGGTACCAATGTTGTCAAGACTGTGCGCAGGTCTGGCTCAATGATGAAGTTATCATTCAGAGGAACAACAGCCTCATTATTAGACTTCTGTGTTCCAGACTGTCCTTTCCTCTTGAGATATTCCTGTGCAGCCTTCGTTGCGATATTTGATGAAAGATCGCGCGTAGAGTCGGCATTGACTTCTTCCTCAAGGTCAATTGGAAGGAAATTCTTACGTTGGAGAATCTGGCTTCCTGCACTCTTGAAATGATGGTAGATAATCTCCACCTTATCAAACTCGCCCTTCAACCATTTCTGGCTTAACTCCATGGCAATATTGCGACACTCCTCAAAATTTGGTTTATCAGCAAGCAACGGATAAGGATACACACAGGTATACCCACGCTTCTTTGCTGCTTCATACACCTTTCGTCCTACAGGATAGATGACAATATCCTTGTCGGTCAAGCCCTGCGCATGATATTCGTCTATCGTATGCTGCATCAACTTGATGACATTCGCATTGAATCCACCACAGAGAGAACTGTTTGAGGAGAACACGAGTAAGGCAACACGTTTCACTGGTCTCTGCACGTCGAACGGAGTATCCGTATCGGGCGTAGAGACAAGGAAAGTCTTAAGAATGTGTTCGAGCATAGCCTCGTATGGGAGCATACTCTCGATGGCATTCTGGGCATGGTGTAACTTACTCGACGCAACCATCTTCATCGCACTCGTAATCTTACGAGTACTCTGAACACTGGCTATACGAGTCTTGATTTCCTTTAAGGATGCCATTCTGTATTGTCTTTATTTATATTGTCCGGCAATATTGCCCATGACTTCTTCGATTACCTTGATAGAAGTTTCTTCAAGGTTACCAGCAGCCAAATCGCTGATGACATCGGCATGAGCAGTGCGCATAGTGTCGAGGAACTGGTCCTGGCACTGGCGAACCTGCTCAACAGGTACGTCGCGCATCAAGCCGTGTACACCGCAGTAGAGGATAGCAATCTGCTCACCCACAGGCATTGGACTGTACTGTGGCTGGATAAGTAACTGGTTGTTCTTACGTCCACGGTCGAGGGTCATCGCTGTGACCTTGTCCATATCTGATGAGAACTTAGAGAATGCCTCCAACTCACGATACTGTGCCATATCAATCTTCAACGTACCAGCTACCTTCTTCATACTCTTAACCTGTGCTGAACCACCTACACGAGATACGGAGATACCTACGTTAATAGCTGGACGGAAGCCCTGATTGAAGAGGTCGGACTCAAGATAAATCTGACCGTCGGTAATGGAAATCACGTTAGTAGGGATGTAGGCTGACACGTCACCTGCCTGTGTCTCAATGATAGGCAGTGCGGTGAGTGAACCACCACCACGTACATGCCCCTTCATACACTCTGGGAGGTCGTTCATCTTCTCTGCAATCTCCTGCTGGTTGTTGATACGTGCAGCACGCTCAAGCAGACGAGAGTGAAGATAGAAGACGTCACCAGGGTAAGCCTCACGACCTGAAGGACGACGGAGAATCAATGATACCTCACGATAGGCAACAGCCTGCTTTGACAAGTCATCGTAGATAACGAGGGCTGAGTAGCCACGATCGCGGAAGTACTCACCAATGGCAGCACCAGCAAATGGAGCATAATACTGCATAGCAGCAGGATCAGCCGCTGTAGCACTTACGATAATTGTATAAGGCAATGCGCCACGCTCCTTGAGGTTCTGCACCAATGTAGCAACGGTAGAAGCTTTCTGACCGATGGCAACATAGATACAATAAACAGGATTACCCTGCTCGTAGAAACTCTTCTGATTGATGATAGCATCAACGGCAATGGCTGTCTTACCTGTCTGGCGGTCACCAATGATAAGCTCACGCTGACCACGACCGATAGGAATCATTGAGTCAACAGCCTTCAGACCCGTCTGGAGTGGTTCCTTCACTGGCTGACGATAGATAACACCTGGCGCCTTACGGTCCAATGGCATCTCGAAAGAGTCAGTCAGGTCGATTTCACCCTTACCATCGATAGCCTCTCCAAGCGGATTGACTACACGTCCCAAGAAGTTGTCATTGACACGGATAGAGGCAATACGGTGTGTACGCTTCACGCTCTGTCCCTCCTTGATACCTTCAGTAGGACCAAGAAGGACACAACCTACATTGTCTTCCTCCAAGTTCATGACAATAGCCATGGTGCCATTCTCAAATTCAAGCAACTCGTTGGCTTCAGCATTGCGAAGACCATAGACACGTGCTACACCATCACCGACGGTTAGTACGGTACCGACTTCATCAAACTTTTCCTCAGAGTTGATGCCTTGAAGTTCTTTAAAAAGAATCTCAGACACCTCACTTGGTTTAATTTTATCTGACATGTTATTAATCTAATTACTTTTTTAATTGTGTGAGGATAGCATTCAGTTTGCTCTTCACGCTGGCGTCCATTCTGTAAGTATCGTACTCAAGAATAAAGCCACCTATGAGTGAAGGGTCAACCTCAGTGTTGAACTCAACGGTTCCCTGTGTTCTGGACTGTATGAGAGCCTTCATCTTGTCTTCCGTTTGGGAAGAGACAGGTGAGGCTGTGATGACCTTTCCACGAATGATGTTCTTCTGCTTACGATACAGCGTGACGTAATCATTCGCCATGAGCTGCAGCAAGTCTTCTCTCTCATCTTTCAAGATGAGGGATAGGAATCTCCCAACAAGCTCAGGACAGTCGTCGCCACAGGCTACTTCCAATAGCTTACGCTTCTTCTCCTTCGGAAGCATCGGGTTTTCAATCGTCATGCGGAGGTCGGGCACTTGAAGGTAACTCTGGGCAAGTGTTTGCATGATAGCATACACCTTGTCCTCGATACCTTGCTCACAAGCAGCCTTCAACAGCGCACGAGCATAGCGAACCGATATTACACCTGTATTCATAAGCGATTATTTACTTTCTGTTCCGTTAGAAGAAGCAACTTCATCCAATAAGCGGTCGATAAGCTGGGACTGCTCGGCAGAAGAAGACAGTTCCTTTTGCAGAATCTTCTCCGCAATCTGCACAGAGAGCTCTGCAACCTGCGAACGAATGTCGCGAATGGCAGCCTGCTTCTGGCTTTCAATCTCTGCCTTGGCTTCAGAAAGGATGCGAGCACTCTCGTCGCGTGCCTTTTCCTGTGCCTGTCCGACTATGTTGTCACGTGTTTCAGACGCCTCTCTAAGGATTTGCGCCTGTTTCTCACGTGCCTCCATAAGCAGCTCCTCACCTTGTTTCTGAATGTTGGCAAGCCTCAAGTTGGCTTCTTCTGCCTTTGCAAGACTCTCGTCAATGTACTCCTTGCGCTCGTTCACCATCTTGATGATAGAAGGGAATCCCCACTTCCATAAGATGAAGAAGACCACTAAGAAGACGAGAGTCATCCAAAAGAGTAAGCCACTATCTGGCAATAATAATGACATAAGCTGCTAAATTACTTTTCTTACCAATTTGTTTAATAATTCTCTGAGTAGTTTAGAATACACAGAGGAGAGCGATAATTGCAGCGAAGAAGGCAACACCCTCAACCAATGCAGCTGCAATAATCATAGCAGAACGAAGCTCACCGATCTTCTCTGGCTGGCGAGCCATAGCGTCCATAGCCTGACCACCGATACGACCAATACCAAGACCTGCGCCTACGGCTGCGATACCTGCACCGATAGCGGCGCCTAACTTTGCAGTTTCTGCTGCTAATAACAATGATGTCAACATAGTTTCTTTCTTTTAATTATTAATTATTTTTTATTTCTTATCTATTCTCTCGGGAGATGAGAAGCGTTTCTCTCCTTCACTCCTTCTTATCCTTCTGCCTCATGAACACGTGCTAAAGAGATAAACACAGCACTCAGCATCGTGAATACTAAAGCTTGAATAAAGCTAACCAGAATCTCCAAAAGCATCATGAAGATACTCATACCTACACTCACAATCGTCATGGATGAACTTAGGACAACACCCATCGTTGCCATGATGAAGATGATACAGGTTAAAGCCAACGCAATAGCATGTCCTGCCATCATATTGGCAAAGAGACGAACCATCAATGCGAAAGGTTTTGTGAAGATACCAAATATCTCTATCACAGGCATCAATGGCACTGGAACTTTCAACCATGCGGGTACGTCTGGCCAAAAGATATCTTTCCAATAATGCTTTGTTCCTGAGAAATTGGTTACTAAGAACGTACAAATAGCCAAGAAGAAGGTGACGGTTATATTACCCGTAAGGTTACCACCTCCTGGTGGGAATGGCACAATACCCATGACATTAGCCACGAAGATGAAGAAGAAACACGTCAGAAGATAAGGTGCATACTTCTCTGAGTCCTTACCTAATGTCGGTTTAATAACCTCATCATAGACATACATCACAAACATATGCATCAAACCAGTGAAGCCTTTTGGTGCCTTATCCGTAACCTTATGGCGACGACACCAGCGTGCTGGAATCAAGATACACAGCAAGAGAATGATGGCATCAATGAAGAGTACACACACCGACTTCGTAATAGAGAGGTCGAGAGGGCGCACTTCTGTGCCGTCCTTCTGCAACTCAACGATACGACGTTCATAGTTTCCCTTCGTTGCAATGAATAGGTCTGGGTTGTTCTTACAAGGACGATAACCCGCATGTGGACCTTCTTCTAACGGCTCTTCAGCAAAGTCTTCAGCACAACCCGTGTACCAGCCATTTGATGTCTTCACAATGACAGGCAAGTTGATGATGATTGGCTTATCACCAATATTGGTTACATGCCACTCGTACGAGTCCTTGATATGTCCCCACAATATCTCTTGCAGGTTAACACCCTCCTCTTTACTCTCTGATGCGGCAGCACCAGGCAGAAGCAGGAAGAGCATCATCACCATACAAATCAGATGCTTGAGATATTTCATTCGTTAATTATTAATTTTATTGTTCTTTTCCACTTTGTAAAAATAGACGGTATCAAATGCCAACAGCACAAGATAGAATATCATAAAGATAACGACAAAGCCGATTACCATTGTGCGTTCTTTCACAACCATTGCATAAACGACAACAGTCAAGAATGCCAACAGCATACGAAAACCAGAGCCCGCAAGATAGAAGTTATTCATAACAGTGGGCGACTGACTGGCTATCGCTTTCCATACTCCTCCATAGATGGAGGAGGTGATAAGCGAGTAAACAGCACTGATAGTCAGCAAATTGATATAAGCCGTTTGCTGCGTTAGCTGCACAACGAGTAAGCCAATAAGATAAAGACCTGCGATAATCCACAAGTTATTCTTATAGTACTTCTTATACACTTTGTTAACATCCATCATCCGTATTCAGCTGTCTGTCGGTTATATCTTTTAGATTTCTACGCAAAGACTGACCAAGTTCTTCTGCACCTCAACGAATCCGCCAACGATATGAAGTTCCTTAGTATCACCTTTTACGCTGTAAGCTACCTTGCCTTCAACGAGCGTAGAGATGATAGGCGCGTGATTATTGAGAATCTCAAATGGTCCCACTGTACCAGGAACCAGCACACTATCCACCTCGCCTGTAAAGACAATCCTTTCGGGAGAAACTATTTTAAGTGTCAACATAGACAATTCAATTATTATTCAGTTTGTGCAAGAAGATGATTACTTAGTAGCCTCCAAGAGACGCTTAGCCTTCTCCTTGACATCCTCTATCGTACCAACGTTCAGGAATGCCTGCTCTGGAAGGTCGTCAACCTCACCATTCAAGATAGCGTTGAAGCCCTTGATGGTTTCCTCGATTGGTACCATAACACCCTTAACACCAGTGAACTGCTCAGCAACAGTAAATGGCTGAGAGAGGAAACGCTGTACACGACGAGCGCGGTTCACAACCAACTTATCCTCGTCTGACAACTCGTCCATACCCAAGATGGCAATGATATCCTGCAATTCATTATAGTGCTGCAACAACTGCTTTACTCTCTGCGCACACTCATAGTGGTCCTTACCAACAATCAGTGGGTCAAGAATACGTGAGGTACTACCCAATGGGTCTACCGCAGGATAGATACCAAGCTCGGTAATCTTACGGCTCAACTCTGTTGTTGCATCCAAGTGGGTAAAGGTAGTAGCTGGAGCAGGGTCGGTCAAGTCGTCAGCAGGCACGTAAACCGCCTGTACTGAAGTAATTGAACCATGCTTTGTAGAAGTAATACGCTCCTGCATCGTACCCATCTCACTTGCCAAAGTAGGCTGATAACCTACGGCTGATGGCATACGACCCAACAACGCTGATACCTCAGAACCAGCCTGCGTGAAACGGAAGATGTTATCGATGAAGAACATGATATCTGCTGCCTCACCATTCTTACCTCCGTGATCGCGGAACTCCTCAGCAACAGTCAGACCAGAGAGTGCCACTGATGCACGTGCCCCTGGTGGCTCATTCATCTGTCCATAGACAAGTGTTGCCTGTGACTTCTGCAATTCTTCCTGATCAACAAGCGAAAGGTCCCACTTGCCTTCATCCATTGCCTTGCGGAACTTCTCACCATAACGGATAACACCTGACTCCAACATATCGCGAATCAAGTCGTTACCCTCACGTGTACGTTCACCTACACCGGCAAATACAGAGTAACCATTGTGACCCTTAGCGATGTTGTTAATCAACTCCATGATAAGCACCGTCTTACCTACACCGGCACCACCAAAGAGACCAATCTTACCACCCTTCATATAAGGCTCAAGCAAGTCGATGACCTTAATACCGGTCTGAAGCATCTCCTTATGTGTAGAGAGGTCTTCAAACTTTGGCGCCTCGCGGTGGATAGGATAAGCACCTTCCATACTCAGTGCCTCCATACCATCGATAGGCTGACCGATAACGTTCATCATACGACCCTTAATCTGGTCACCAGCTGGCATAACGATAGGACTGCCTGTTGGCACAACCTCAAGGTTACGCTGCAGACCATCCGTATTATCCATAGCCACACAGCGCACGGTGTCTTCACCAATATGCTGCTGTACCTCGATAATCAAATCCTGCCCATTCGCACGTTTTACGCGTAGGGCATCATGAATCTTTGGCAGAACCTTCTCAGGATTCTCTCCCTTGGTATCAAAGTAGACATCGATAACTGGACCGATGATCTGGGAGATGCGCCCATTAATCTGTGACATAAATATCTTTGTTGTTTTTTATTATTATTTCCTCTATATATAAATAAGGTGGAAAGACCCCTCTTAGATGCTCAACTCGTCGAGAACCTTAATAAGTTTCTTGTCGAAAGGCTTATCTGAACGGATTGCCTCAGACAATGGAACATAAACCACCTCATTGTTTCTAACGCCAACCATGATGTTACGCTGCCCTTGAAGGATTGCCTCAATAGCACCAACACCCGTACTACTTGCAAGGATTCGGTCACGTGCTGAAGGGCGACCACCACGCTGCAAGTGACCAAGAATAGACACACGTACGTCATAATCAGGGAACTCCTTGCGTACACGGTCAGCATAATACATAGCTCCACACTTAGGGCTCTCAGAGACAATGACGATACAACTTCTCTTAGACTTACGAATACCACGTTCCATGAAGCGTGCCAACTGGTCTACACCAGTTGAATCTTCTGGGATAATCGCTGCCTCTGCACCGCTGGCAATAGCCGAGTTCTGTGCAAGGAAACCTGCATCACGTCCCATCACCTCAACAAAGAAGATGCGTTCATGGCTCTGAGCAGTATCACGAATACGGTCGACACACTCCATAATTGTGTTCATCGTCGTGTCATAACCGATGGTGCTGTCCGTACCATAGAGGTCATTATCTATCGTACCTGGCAGACCGATGCAACAGAAATCAAACTCCTGTGCAAACATCATTGCACCCGTCAACGAGCCATTACCACCAATGACAACTAACGCATCAATACCCTCCTTGACAAGGTTATCGTATGCCTGCTGACGTCCTTCCATCGTTTTAAAACCTTTTGAGCGTGCCGTCTTGAGAATCGTACCGCCCTGACCGATAATACCGCTAACATTCTCAGTGGTAAAAGGCTTAATGTCATCCGTAATCAATCCCTCATAACCACGATAGACACCTTTGATTTCAAAACCATTATAGATGCCAGCTCTGGTCACAGCACGTATTGCTGCATTCATTCCAGGGGCGTCACCGCCAGAGGTCAGAATACCTATTGTCTTTATTTTGCCCATATATAGTCTTAGAACTCTTTTTAAATTAAATCTAAGCGCAAAGATAACAAATAAATGGCACAAAAGCAAAGTACAATCGGAAAAGTTATCGACATCTTAAAAAAATATCTTATATCAGCGAACTTTCACTACTTATCTATGAATTTCTAAATATATGCTAACCCGAAATTATCACAACAAATCCGCACTATCTTCACCCTACCCGCCTCTGCTTTCTTTATTTTTCGGAAGAAGTGAGTTTGCTTACACAGCTCTCCCCAAGATAGAGTAACAAAGGAAAAGTACGACTTTATAAGGCTCACAAAAGACAGGTAAACACACGCTATGAAGATAGTAGATTTTATTCCCACTCTGAATACTCCAAACACAACCCGTCACTTTGTAATAAAAATTAACCAATCAAAAACAAATAGATGCCTAATTGCCTTCTAAAAGGCGCCCTATTAGCTTGCAAAAGATGCCCTTTTGAAGTCTTACTAACGCCCTTTTGAAGTCTTATTAAGCACCTTTTGAAAATCAGACAAGCAACATTCTGACATACAACTACTTACAAAGGCATTAAAAGCACTTTTTTTTCTTGCCCTTTTTCAGACATCTCTCTGCTTGCTTTGTAACGATATTTCAAAACCTCAAACAACATAATATTAAAAAGAGTTCTGGTTCTAAAAAGCTTTTAAATAATATAATTAAATAATGTATTCGAATGAGAAAAAGTCGAAGAACGTTTTTGTATAATTAATGCATAATATTAATAAAAAATTCACAATATACAGATTTATGTGACAAAAACTGAACAAATAAGCCCACATTTGCTTGTTATTTAGAAAAAAAGAATATATTTGCAAATGTATACAACCCTGTCATACAATATACCATAAGGCACTAATATAAGGTCTTTTAAGGCCTAAGAGACTAAATAGTGACAATACCTGTTAAGGTACTATGCAGAAATAAACCAACCTAAATAAAAATATTTATGAAACTAAGGATTTGGATGTTAACCCTTTGTTTACTTGCTGGACTCAGTGAAGTCTTTGCTCAAGCGATAACCGTAAAGGGAAACATCGTAGATGAGAATGGGGAACCATTACCTGGTGTAAGTATTATCCCTAAGTTAGCACCTAAATCAGGCACTGTGTCAAACATTGACGGAAACTTCTCCATCAACATAAAAAGTGGAGAAAAACTTACGTTTACTTTTATCGGTTATGAAAGTCAGGAACTGGCTGCTACTCCTCAAATGAATGTACGTATGCAACCATCTGACCTCATGCTAAATGATGTTGTTGTCGTGGGTTACATGGAGCGAAAGGTAGCCAACACTTCAGCTTCCGTAGTAAAGGTTAGTGCCAAAGACTTGGCGATGAAACCTGTTGCTAACCCCTTGGACGCTGTTCAGGGCAAAGTGAGTGGTTTGCAGGTCTTTTCATCATCAGGTGAGCCTTCAGCCCGTCTATCAATGTCTTTGCACGGACAAGGTTCTTTGGGAGCAGGAACAGGTTTGCTTGTCATTCTCGATGGTATGCAGGTCAGTATGGCCGTGCTTCAATCAATGAATCAAAACGATATTGAGAGCGTACAGTTCCTCAAAGATGCGGCTGCAACTTCTATTTATGGTGCTCGTGCTGCCAATGGTGTAATGTATGTAACCACCAAGCGTGGTAAGACAGAAACACGTCCAGCCGTGACGCTAAGAGCACAATATGCGGTTTCGTCTTTGGCTAACACCGATTATTTTGATCAGCTAATGACTGGTCCTGAGCTATTACGCTATTATAAGGAGACTGGTATCTATAGCGAGGCAGAGATAATGACCTTTAAGGAAAAGTATTTTAAAGAGACCGACTTCCAATGGTATAAATATGTGTATCAGCCTGCACCAATGTATTCTGCCGACGTATCAGTATCAGGTGGCTCCACAGGTGTAAGATACTATCTTTCTGGTGGTGCCTTAAGTCAAGAAGGCTTGCGTATGGGTTCAAGCTATAAAAAAGCATTCGGTCGTATTAATCTTGATGCTAATCTTGCAGATTGGGCAAAAGCAAACGTCAATACACAAGTTTCTTATGCTGACACCCGCGTATCTCCTTTTGGTAACAACAATGCTGTAGGCGGAGGTTTAGCTGCAATGAACGCACCTTTTGCCTCTCCTTACGACCCTAACACAGGTCTGGAACTCGAACGTGTTCCACTGCTCGACTTGGCAACACCTAAGCACGTGATATCTACCAATCCTGCGAAGACTAATGCTTTCATTCTTTCTGCCAATGGTAACTTAACGCTCACACCAATAAAAAATCTTACAGTACGTTCGCTTGTTGGTTTGGAGCTAAACTATGGAGACAGCCGCTCGCGTACGCTACCAAGTTATTATCGTGCATACGGAAATGGTAGTTCGGAACGCGCTTATTCAATGGCATCTAACATCACCATCACAAATACTGCTGCTTATAACATGAGCTTTGGTGAGCATCATCTTACAGCATTACTCGGTCATGAATATACCAACTATAAAGATGATAACTTCTCAGCATCAGGTTCTGGCATCTTAGACGACCGCCTTTTCCTGCTTAATAACGTAACCCAAAACAAGTCGGTTGGTGAAGATACGAATGGCTACGCCTTCCTGTCCTATTTCTCTCAGTTATCTTACGATTTCTCTGAGCGTTACTTCATCGATTGGGTTCTTCGTAACGATGCTTCTTCACGCTTTGGCCGCAATAAGCGCAATGGTCTGTTCTGGTCTGTAGGTTTACTATGGAAAGCTAAGAGTGAACACTTCCTGAAAGACGTTTCATGGTTAAACGAACTTGATTTGAAAGCCAGTTACGGAACACAAGGTAACTCCTCTATTCCTCCTTACAGTACATCATCCTATGTAGGAAAGGTAGGACAGAAGAAAGGTGGCATGAGTCTGGGCTTCATTAGCCTTGGTAATCCTGACTTGGGATGGGAACACCAAAGCAAATTCACTATTGGTGTAAAGACTCGTATGCTCAATAGATTCGACCTTAACCTTGAATATTACAACCGAATCACCAGTGACATGCTCTTCGAAGTACCTCTACCTTATACATCGGGTATGCCAGTAGGTAGCGCAGGTTATGCCACTCGGTATGAAAATGCAGGCCGTTACCTTAACCATGGTATAGACTTACAAGTAAGTGCCGATATCCTTCGTGGCCGTGATTGGGGCGTTTCTGCCAACGTAAACTTTAACTACAACCGTGACAAAGTGCTCGAACTCTTTGAAGGAAGACAGTCATGGCAAGAACCAGGCGGGCAGTTAGCATATATTGTGGGGAAACCAGTAACCTTCGTTCTCCCACTTTATAAGGGTGTCAATAAGGATACTGGTGTACCAGAATGGTATAATCCAGGAACCGACTTAAATCAAACCCGTCGTGACGATAACGATGTAGTGTCTGAATATACTACTTCGCTCAGCCAAAATACAGGCATCAATGCCTACACACCAGTTACAGGTGGCTGGGGCATATCGGCTTATTGGAAAGGCTTCTATGTGAATGCCGATTTCTTCTTTGCCCTTGGTAAGCACATGATTTCTATGGATAAGCAGTTCTATGAGAATGATTATCACATTCGTAATCGTGAAGGCAACTATAATGGTTCACGCCGTTTGTTTGATTACTGGAAACAAGTTGGTGACAATGCCGAGTTCCCTTCCTTGGAATGGGTACGCGAGCCTAATCACCAAAGTACTTATCTCGACTCGAAAATGCTTGAGAATGCTTCGTTCATGCGCTTAAAGAATTTTACCTTAGGCTATGACATTCCACGTAAAAGCCTTGGAAAGCAAAATATCATACGCTCTGCTAAAGTGTTCTTCACGGGTAGAAATCTGCTCACATTTACCAAATTCAGAGGTATCGACCCCGAAGTAAATCGCAATGTTTCGTATGGTGTCAATCCAAACACCAAACAGATGAGCGTGGGTGTTGAGATTGGACTCTAATAACAACCGTCAACTAATGAATAAAAAAATGAAAACAACGAAGATATATTTATGCTTGCTTGCCTTTGCGACTATACTTCAAGGTTGTAATCTTGACCGCGAACCAGCAGACTTCATTGATTATAACGTCTCGTTTCTTAACATGCAAGACGCTGCTAAATGGGACAATGGTATTTACTCCACACTTCGTGGTAAGTTTGGCGGGGGGTATGTACTGCCACAAGAGGCACAGGCAGACATGCTTAATGCCCATGCTGCTTTCGGAAACCTCTATGGTGACTTTCATGGATGGACCTTGCTGCCTGAGAGTAACGTACTACAAGAAATCTACCACTCATATTATTCGGCACTTGTTGATGCCAATGTGGTACTGACAAAGCTTCCTAAACTGAATGTCACAGAGGCAGAGAAGACGCTGAAAAACCAATATCTTGGTGATGCCTACTTTGCCAGAGCGTTCTATCACTTTAACTTGGCTTTAAGATGGGGTATGCCTTACAATGCTGCTACTGCTGATAAAGACTTGGGAGTAGTTTTGGAAACAGGAGAAGTGAACCAAAATAAGCCCCAAAGAGCTAATAACACTCAAACATATAAGCAAATATTAGACGACTTAAATCAAGCAGAAACCTACTTAGCTTCCGTTGAAACAAAGGCAGGAAATAGTGAAATAAGTGCTGATGCTGTACGAGCTTTACGCGCACGTGTCTTCCTTTATATGGGCGACATGAATAAGGCTTATCAAGAAGCTAAACTATTGATAAATAAAAATACTTATCCACTCATTGCACCTTATACCTCTTCTGTAAATAGCGAAGGGAAAATCAACCCACAAGAAGATGCTTTCGCACAGATGTGGTTCTATGATAAGGGAACAGAACAAATCTGGCAACCATACGTAGCAAAAGAAAATGAGGTGCCAACGGTTACGTCACTCTATGGTGCTGACCTCTCTACAACAACCTATTGGGACGAGTCAAAACAGCCAGATAGGGTTGCTGACTACAATAAACCACCTTATGTTCCTACGCGAGAAGTTATAAATGATCTCTTTTCAAGCGAAACGGATCATCGTGCACTGGCTCTCTTTGAATTCGTTAGTACTACCGTAAACGACAAGAATGTGTCTACACAGCTTTATGTCGTTTCTAAGTTCAAGGGTAACCCGAGCTATGCTAACCTCACCAGTACCCATTGGGGAGGATATGTTCCTAATGGTAATCAAGCTCCTAAGCCTTTCCGCATTGCCGAGCAGTATCTTATCGTAGCAGAAGCTGCCTATAAGTTGGGAAACGAAGCAGATGCACAAGATTATCTTAACATGTTGAGAACATCGAGAGGAGTACCTACAACCAATACTACTGGCGACGAACTCTACAATGAAATAAAGGCTGAACGTGCTCGTGAATTGGCTTTTGAGGGTTTCAGACTTTGGGATTTACGCCGCTGGAAGCAGGGCTTTTCTAAGCGTTCTTTCCAAGGTGCACAAGGCTATTATCAAGTTCCAGCAACCTTCTATGCTCCTGGCTTCAATGTGAACGTACAGCCTGACAACAAGATGTTTGTATGGCCTATCCCTGAAAACGAAATTAGAATTAATCCTAACATTGTACAAAATCCCAGATGAGAACTACAATGAGACATACGCAAACAAATAAATTACACGCTATGTATAAGAAAATAAGACTATACGCCTTGCTCATCATTGTTGCGTTAGCAAGCGCATGCCAAAAGGATCTTACCTTAGGTGGAGCTGAGAAAATTGTTCAAGGCGAGACCCAGACCTTCACCTTCAATCAGGAAGGTGAGACTAAGATGGTTGATATGGCTGCTCTTGGCAACGAATGGCAAGTGGAGAATGGAACATATAGTGACTGGCTCTCTGCTAAGAAAGTAGGAAATATGCTTGAACTTATAGCCTCAGCCAACGAAGGGGCTGATGAACGCAAAGCTCAGGTAGTAGTTATTACGCCTAATAGTAAGCAAGTACTTGACATCACCCAGTTTGGTTCTGAACCTTACATCACCATAGAAGGTAGTAATGGAACAGCCATCTTCAGCCATGAAGCACATACTGCCGTAGAATTGAACGTGCTCTCTAACTCGGATAACTGGCGTGTAGAGCAAGTTGATAAAGAGGGTAACAACTGGCTTACTTATGAGGCAGACATCAAGCAACATAAGCTGAAACTAAGCCTCACTGCTATCGAGCGTAATAGCCAATGGGCACAAACCAGCCGAAGCGAGAAACTCTTCCTCACAAATGGCAACAAGCATTTCTTATTGAATGTAACCCAGAATGGATACGTACAGTTCCAATTCCCTGTTTGGGATATCGAAAACTTTGACTTGGCGCGTGTAACTGAACTTGAAGCACAAAGAAACAATAGCCGAGATAAAGCATTCGAAGTGGATTCTCTCTTGCCATTCAAGGAGGATGTTGATAAGATATATTATGCATTTCACTCTCCTGGTGAGCAGTCACCACGAATATTCTATATGCCTAACTACATGACCAAGAAGATTTTTAGTGCTTGGCTCAAAGCTCCTAAGGGACAGACTTTCCAGAAAGAGTCTTACGACCCTTGGCTAAGACAAAACAACTTCATGCTTGGCAACAAACAGCGCGTAGAAACCGAAACACAGTACTACTGTGAAGAGGAAGATGTAACCCGTTTAATGCACGTTTACAATGACCCAATGAACTTTAAGATGTATGGTGGTATATATAAAAGTTCATGTATGAAATATGTTGTGAGTTCGAACAACATAAAGTTGGGTAGTAATGGTAAGATTACAAGCTTCCCTGTGTTCAGATCCAGCCTTTTGCATAACAAGAACTTCAAGCTCAAGGAGGTCATTGAGTTTGAGAAAAAACGCGGTATGAAACCCGACTTCAATAACGAATTCAATGATGAGAAAATCACCACCACAACCGAAGACCCTCTCTGCAAGTATTCACGACTACTTTTCGTACCCGAGAATGCCAGCTATGAGAATGGTTCTTTGTCTAATGTGATTTACTATTTCAACTGGCAAGGAGCAACTCCTGAAGATCTTGACGCAGGTTTAGTTCCTGATGCCGAACTAAGTGGAACCGTTGGTTTGTGCCACATGTTCTATATGGGTAGTGATATTATATATAATCGTGAGCAGGAAGGTACTCCTGGCGTTTACGAATGGTACACATATACCTTGCCAGTAAGTATAAGAAACGTCATCGAAGATAAAGGTTACACTTTCTTCCGTGGCGATGGTAACGGCTTTGTTACTTTCTACCGTGGTGAGGCTGACCTTATCGATATGCGACCACAGGAAACGCGCACAGTCATCACATACTATAAGAGTAAGCATTATGTAGATCAAATCAAGAAAACCCTTAACTTATAGACAACTTATCCTATGAAACAGTTTAAAAAGATATACGCAATGGCTTGCATGTCATTGGCTGTGGGCTTATTCTCGGCATGTAGCGATGATATACTGCCTACACAAGCCAATACAGATGCAACCCTATCATCTGTCAACGAAGCTTTTCCTTGGCAACCGGGACTGGCTTTCATTAAATTAAAAGCCAACTATACCCCCACTACACGTGCAGCATCACAAAGTATAACACGTGCTAAAGTGTTTGAAAACACGAATGTGAAAGTGGAACAGGTGTTTGATATGAATAATGACTACGCCAACCTTAAACGTGCCAGGGGCTTAGACCGATGGTTTATCGTAAGGTTCGATAGTACTAAAAGCGTTGAACAAGTAATCAATGAGCTACGCCGTGACCCAGCAATTGAGAAGGTACATGGCAACGTTCAGGTTGCTCCTTCTCAGGTGAAGTACACCTCACCAACGCGTACTCCTATCAATCCAAGAAGTCTGAGGCCTGCTAACGATGGTACTGGATATCTGGGCTTCACCGACCCATACTTACAATATCAATGGCATTACACAACAACTATCAGCAGATATGCCACCTTTAAGGAGGGTGCCGACATCAACCTCTTCTCTGCTTGGCAGAAAGAAACAGGCGATCCCAATGTTGTTGTGGCAGTAATGGACTCAGGTATCGACTTTGAACACGAGGACTTGTCTGCTTCAGCATGGCAGGGTGTAGACCCAGTTACAGGTGCTACAATCCATGGTCGCAACTTCTATGCTGCCGAGAAAGGAAGTGGTGACCCGAATATTATCATTGCAGGCGGACATGGTACCCACGTAGCAGGAACCATTGCTGCACGTAACAACAACGGATTGGGCGTCTGTGGTGTCGCTGGTGGTAATGGTGATGCCAATTCAGGTGTACGACTAATGAGCTGTGAGATATACGGACGAGATGGATACAACGAGACAGCCTCTACAGCTTACATCGTTAAAGCATTTGAATTTGCTGCCGAAAACGGTGCTTCTGTTTGTAACTGCTCATGGGGCTATGCCTTCGACCGTAAAAAATATCTTAACAATGCGAACTTCCAACGCATCTTTAAGACACAGTTTGACTTGCTTAAAGAGGGTATTGATTACTTCACTGACATTGCAGGATGCGACCCACAGGGCAACAAGAAGCCAAATGCTTATATGAAGGGAGGACTCGTTATCTTTGCTTCTGGTAACGATTCGCAATACGATATTGACATGATTCCTGCTTCCTATCCACGTGTGTTGGCTGTAGGTGCCTTCAATAGCCTTGGCACACCTACCGACTACATGAACAAAGGACCGTGGGTTGACGTGCTTGCTCCTGGTGGAACTACCAATTCTAATGAAGTTTATAGGGGCGTACTGAGTACTGTACCAGCAAACTTCGACCAGCAATTTACAGGTGAATATCCTAATACAGACTTCACTTTACCTACAGATAACAACTATGCCTTCGCACAAGGTACGTCAATGGCTGCGCCTCACGTATCGGGTGTGGCAGCACTGGTAGTATCAAAGTTTGGCAAGTCTAATCCTAACTTCACCAACACCGATTTGCGCCAACGTTTGCTGAATGCTGTAAAGGCAAGCAGTCCTTACGCTGTGAAGACTGATGCCAACCTTGCAGGAAAAATGGGAATCGGTTATATTGATGCTAACTTTGCTCTCTCTGACCCTGAAACGATTAAGCCTGAGACTCCTGTACTTAACGTGACTGACTGGTCTACCGATGCTATCCATGGCTACTACGATGCACAAATCACATGGAATGTAACAGCTGACGAGGATGCCTTGAACCCTGAACATACAGCATTTGCATATAGTATCAAGCTCTTTAAGAAAGACAACCTCTCTAAACCTGTACAAACAGTTACACGCTATTCTTACGAATTGGCTGTAGGTACACCGATGGAGGAAAACTTTACCGAACTTGAAACTGGTACTGACTATGTTGTAAAGATGGTTGCGTACGACCGCTTCAATAATATGTCACCTGAAGTCACGGCTAACTTCACTACACGACTCAACCATGCGCCTGCTTTTAGTACAACTATTGCCGACACATTGGTACTGTTCGACACGCAACCTTACTACCATAAGATACTACCAGTAAAGGATGAAGACAGCCACACATGGACTTATACTACTACGGAGCTACCTCGTGGCGTTGAGTTGAAGCGTGTTGACAACAATTTCGACTTGCTTATCAAGGTTGAGAAAACGGGGACTTACGAATTTAGTATTACGCTTACCGACCAGATTGGCGGACAAACACAGCAGAACTTTGTATATAAAGTCGTTTCACACACTGCTCCACAACTTATAAGTACACTTAGCGACGTGTCACTTTTCGAGCAGGGAAAAACAGCCAAAATCAGTCTGGAAAATGTCTTCAAGGCGATGGGGGGCAATGAAATGCAGTTCTCTGCTACGACAAGCAACGAATCTGTTGTAAAGGCATCCGTAAAAGGTAACATGCTTACGCTTACACCAGCAGGAAAGGGTGATGCAACTATCACCATAACCGCTAACGATCAAGGTAAACGTACGTCAACAACCATCACAGTGCGCGTAACGGATAAGAATGCTCCTGACGTTCACGTAATCTATCCTATCCCTGCACATAGTTACATCAAAGCACTTATGCGTAGCGAAGTAAAACATGTACAAGCAATAGTAACCTCATTACGTGGTCAAAAGCTTATCGACGAGAATTTAACACCTAATGCTACTACACACGAAGTAACCTTAGGTATCGATCGCCTTGCTCCCGGCACCTACTATCTGCTGCTCAAAACCGAGCGACTAACAAGCAAACATACTTTTATCAAGAAATAAACAACACGCTATGAATAAGATATCAATGGTACTTGTCGCACTGGGTTCTTGCCTGGCGATGGAAGTTACGGCACAAAGTCGCATTCTCCCTATACTCGAAGCTACACCTGATGTAAGAGGTGCGGCAATGGGTGCCACACAGCTTGGCAATACCAACCAGATGTTTATCTACTCTAACCCCGCTGCCCTATCTTTTGGGGAGACACGCTTCGTGGCAGAGGCTTCGCTTGAGGCACAGTCTAAGACCGACACGGGACGACTAATGCAATATAATTTTGCTACAGGCTACCGATTCAACAATCGGTCAGCCTTAATGGCTGGTATGCGCTACTTGGGTGGACTTACTATTCCAGAAGTGGGTTCTACAAGCACTGCCAACAGCATCTCTCCTTACGACCTCACACTTGACATGGGTTATTCGTTTACTGTTACAGAGCATGTCGCTGTATATACCACAGCTACCTATGTACATAGTCACTCTGCTACGAGCACCAACGCACTGACTTTCTCTTTAGGTGGTGCCTACCAACTGCCGTTTGCAGTGACTAAGAATATGAATTCAACACTTACACTGGGTGCCCGACTGATGGACTTCGGTAAGGCTGTGAAGTTTAACAATACGGGAATCCCTCAAAGTCTACCTACATCGGTGGTGATTGGTGGTGATTGGCAAGTCAACGTTGCGCCTAAGCATCGTTTGACTTATGCACTTTCAACTCGCTACTTTACACCTAAGAATGCCCATGAAACGTTGGTTAGTACTGGTTTAGAATACACCTACAACAAGATGCTATCCGCACGTTTAGGCTATCAGTGTGCTAACAAGGCTTCAGATGCTATCACCTTTGGTGCTGGCGGACAGATAAATAACTTCAAACTCAATGTGGCTTACCAGCATGCCTTTGCCCATTATGGCATAGATGCATTAATGGTTCATGTGGGTTATAGCTTCTAAACCCTTTGCCAAAACTGAATGTATATAGCAGAGTAAAACTATTTATAGATTCCTTTTTTCTATATATGGCTGAGGTTCTCAATCGAACTTCAGCCTTTTTTATGTTAAACACAAAGGGGATACTCTTAAGTAACCATAGCACAATATCATGTGCAGAAGACTTGGCTGAATTATCAGCTAACTTAAACTCAAATATCTAAGTTTGCAATGTGAATTGCAATAAATAAAAATATTGCATTCACATTGCAAACTTAGATATTTGGGTTAAATCAGAAAAATGGGAAGAAGGAATATCCCACCCCCTAACAACCACACAAAGAACCACCAGCAACCACCAAGCGGTCCCTTCCCTTGAGAGTATATCAAAAATGATACACCCTCAAAGAAAGGGACTACTACTCTTTTTGTAGATTCGATATGTACACAAACTACCTCAACTCATGCACAAAATATGGTGCACCAGAGGTTTTTACCTTGAGAATCTCGTAGGTGGCAGTGGCTGGATGATAGACGGAATAGCCCATGCCTTGGTCGGTGGACATACCGAAGATGATATCATTACCCGACTTACAGAGGGTTGCAGCCCACCCAGTTGTGGCAGAGAGGTCTAACTTTGTACAACTCTTATTGTAGAGATTAATCTCGAAAGGTTGGAAGCATTTATCGTGAACATAGTCTGGTGGATTGCTTGCAGCACCTGGAATGTTCAGGTAAGCATACACCTTTCCGTTGCCGCCATAGACCTTCATGTACGCATACGACGTCTTATTACCTTTGACACCCACTAAGTCAACATCCGCAAGGGTGAAGCAGTAGGATTTATCAAACTCCGTCTGACCTTTCTTAATACGCAGAAATCCCTCCTTGACACCAGGTTGATAGCCAAACATCGCTACACAATAAAAGTAGATATCACCCTTCTCATCGATGAAAGGGTCGCCAGCTGGCGACTCACCAGAGGCCATTGAAACACGAGAATCACTAACGACTTTAATAGGTTTATCGGTTTTTGTGTCAATCAAAGCCACGTATGCCCCTGATTCACAGACGTATGTAGACTTCATCTGACTAAGTGCCACATAGAGTATTCCGTCTCTTATGACAGATGCGGCAGGCTCAGGATTATTGTCACCAGCGGCTTTCCCCAAGGAATACTCCGCCAAGTCAATCTCTCCAACCTTCTCCATTGTGGTAGGATTGATGATGATTACCTTTCCTAAACCAGAACAAGAGACGTATGCCTTATGGTCGGAAGCAAAGGTGATGTACATTGCTGCAGCCCCACTTGGAAGTAGGATAGTATTCCCCTCCTGCACTAACTTTCCCTCTTTCTGGGCATATTTATAGATGTGCTCGGTGTCGGTTATATACACTTTCCCCTTATATACGAAGGAAAAAGCACCCTTCGGCATCACCAGCGCATTATCGGTATTGAGCGAGCCAACGTTCATGTCTTTGAAAACACTTACGTATGTATTGTCTCCGATGTTAACACTATGGACGAAACCCATCTCCGTCTTTGCCGGTGCAGGCGGTGTGTCAGGTGAGTCTTTGTCGCAAGATAGTAGTCCGACGGTCGTGAGCAGCATTATAGCTGCGGTTAAGAAATAATGTTTCATTGTGTTTTGATTAAAGAAGTTAATAATTATAAGCTCATTGCCCCACCTGCCAGTTTGTCTCTGAACAGGTTGAAGCGTAGTTTTGCCTTTAATGTTCTTCCGGGCAGAGGCATCTTAAATTCCATGTAGTTCTCCTTGTTGAAGACGTTTTCTAACTCAAGGCTCAGTGACATATTATTATGCCATAAAGACTGTTGGAGGCCTATCGTGAAGACATCATTGGATGGGATACGCCATTTCCTACGCTCCTCTGCGAGCGAACTCATCTGCCACCCCCAGTCAAACTCGCCCACATGCGACACGTCAATATAGACTCTCGACAGTTCTCGGCGGCCTATCAAGCCCTCAGCATGATACTCCATGCCATAGTTATAGTAGAAGGCAGGGATGTTAGGGACGTGCTTATTATAGGTAGGGTTGCTCGTTCCTTGTTCGTCATTAAACCATCTTTGCCTGTCTCGGATGTCCTGTAAGGTCAGATTAAAGTAGAGATAGACATTACGTGTGACGTCCACTTTCACGTCAGTGTCCATTCCAATGGTCCTTGTCTTCCCTAAGTTCGTATAGATAGAACGTGTGTCAGCAGGGAAGAGTCTTATCATGTTCTTCATCATCATATAGTAGAAATTCGTCTCCCACTGCACCCTCACGAGTCCGCACAGTCCTCTTCTATCGACGATGAAACCAAGGTTCAGATTATTCCCCACCTCTGGCTGCAGGTTCACCGACGGTTTGATACTTATCCCATTACCAAAGAGCTCGCCCGTATCAGGTATCCTCACATTATGCGAAAATGACAGCTTTGCCCGCACATCCTTCCACAGTTCATAGCTGAAGCCCTCACTGAAGCCATAATACGACCGTTCCACACGGGTCTGCTTCGGTGCTAACTCGTCTGTTGCCTGCCCTTTCGCCAGCGCGTCACTGGTTCTGTAAATCCTCGAGTTAAGGTAGTAGATGCTGAGTGTCAATGCGTTTTGAAACCGATGATTAGCCGAGACAAACAGATGACTGAGCCCGATGTTGTTAGCAGTCATCCTACTTGGATAGGCACTGGGGTCAAAGCCAAGATAGCCTTTCATGCGTTCGTCCTTAGGAGTATAAGCCGAGTAGGCGTATTGGTCATTGAGATTAAGAATGTGCCGACCCCGTGTATATTTCAAGTTAAACTTACTCCTCACCTCAAACTGCCGATCATGCGACTCGTTAAAAAGATTGTCGTCCGTCTCTCCTACGGCTTGCGTGACTGTTCCGTCCCATTGTCTCCTCGTAGTGGCGGTGTCTATCATATTTGAGCGGATAATGGGAGTAACGATAGCATACTTCATATCTAATCCTTTAACGAGGAAGTCACGTTTCTCTAACACAATATTTGGCATGATATTTATCCCTTTTGTATAGGTATGTCGAGCGTCGAAATTAAGTGCCTGTATTCCCTTCTCATTCTTATAAAAGGCACATTCTAAGTCGAACTTATCAAAGTAAAGTTTCCTAAACCCTAACCCAACATGATAAAAATTGGCTTCGTAATAGTCGTTCCTACGTCTCACCTTTCTATATGCCGACGCAGGCAGATTGGTCTCGAACACTGGCCACGACATCATATAGTCGTTTTTCGACTTATTCTTAAAGAATGCCACGTTAAATAATATCCCCGGTCGGCTAAAGAGCTTTTGTCCACTTACGAGTGTCTTCACCGTCCCAAAGGATGCCAGTTCTTGTGTGAAGCCCACCAAGTCGCACTCATCTTCTCGTGTGACGATGTTGATGGCACCTCCTAAACCGTCTCCCCCATACTCTGCAGGAACAATTCCTTTATACACCTCGATATACTTGATGACGTCTATCGGGATGTCATTAATATCGAACGAACCGTCGGGACTGTTCAGTGGGAACCCATCGATATATACTGCCACACGCTTCCCTTCTAAGCCATGAACCGAGATGCGCGATGCACTACCCAGTCCACCTGCCTTCCGAACCTTAATTCCTGATGTCCTCGTCAGTATCTCCTCAATGCTACTCGACCGTCCTCTCAGTTTCGCACCATCCACAACTGTCACAGCCATAGGGCTTTGTCGTATCTGGTTTATCTCTGCACTCTGTGCCGAACTCCGCACGACAACCTCACGCAACGAGGTCGATGAGGGTTCAAGATAGTAGTCTCTTGTCGCATCACCACCCACCGCAACGACCTCCCTCAGCCGTTTGTAGCCTACTGCCGACACCTCTATCGTGTAAGCACCCGCTGTGGGAACCGTCAGCTGATAGTCGCCTGCCTTGTCAGAGAGGGTCTTCTGCTTCGTTCCCTTGACTGCTATGCATGCTCCACAGATAGGAGTCGACGTCTCTTTCTCCATGATCTTACCCCTTAGCAGCCGTTGGGCTGCCACGAGCAGAGGACACAGACACACGATTATGATAAGGATTAATCTCTTCATACCTACTTATTGTTTTATGAGTTCCTGCCACCCAGCCGTGTTGTAGCGTATATATTCGGTCAGAGCCTGCCTCACCTCCTCTTGCTGAAGGTCGGGTCTCGACACAATCTCACCGATGATTGTCAGCCATGTAGAGGCACTGATACGAAAGAAGAGGGGCGACACACTCGTCTCCACCTGCTCCATGTAAGTCCTACTTATCGCCACCTGTTCGTCGATAAAGGTCTCACGGAAATTCTCTAAGGAGGTGCCCTGCGACTCAAAGAGCAGTAGCCTCAACTCCTCCTTATATAAGAAGATAATGCGAAGCATACTCGATAGGAATTCCTTCTGCCGTTGTCGAGAGAAGTCAAGACGCTTTTCCTCGTGCTCACCCTTGCTGTGCTCCGCCATACACTCGCCTATCACAGAGAGCAGCGGACGAAGGACAGCACAGAAGATATCGTCCTTTGTCTTAAAATAGTTGTATATATTCCCCAGCACAACACCAGACTTAGCCGAGATTGTACGCATCGATGTCTTCCTATAACCACACTTAACAAACTCACTGCGGGCAGCCATAACAATCCTACTCCGCACGTCTTCTTTTAATGTTTTCATAATAGCATTATTAACGGACAATGTCTTGTTTTGTTCATAAAAAAAAGCGTATTGCATTCAACCTGCAATACGCTTTCTTCCACTTGACGTTCTATGGCATACTAATCGTTTCTCCATTCTGTCGATTTTTGCTGCAAAGATAGGCGAAGATTTCCGTCTTGTCAATACTTACTAATAGGTATTTTAACCCAAATCGATTGTTAGAGCCTAAACATATTTTGTTTTATCATCGAGCAGATTATTTGTCTTTTAGGCGCAGACGTAGCGGACTACGTCAAGTTACAAAGACAGACAAGATGGCGATAAGAAAATAAAAGCTGTTAGGAAACAATATCATATCATCGTAAATCTGTGCCCTCTGTGAGAAAATTCATCCGCACAACGTTATGAAATATTATTACAAAACAGCAAGAAAAAAGGTGGAATAAAAGACTAAAAACAAGTATTTTAAACATCGTTATAACTCTCTCGTGTTCAGGTAGTTGCAAAATCGGTTTTCAAAAGGGCGTTAGTAAGGCGTTAAAAGGGCGTTAGTAAGGGGCTTAAAGGGCATCTTTTGCAAGCCAAAAGGGCGTCTTTTCGGAGCCAAAAGATGATGTTTTGAAACCGAAGATATGAAAGATTTTTACAATAGCACAGACATAAAGAAGACAGAAAGCGTGTAAATACTTTCTGTCTCCCCTATTATTTTCTCCTCGCTCAGCATCAAGAGAGGCAAGTATAAAACATTAATTATCCCGATTAGAACCAGAAACCAGC
>ENA-OWLX01000117-OWLX01000117.1-metagenome-genome-assembly--contig:-NODE-117-length-25365-cov-13.889609_pt1 | contig 25365 bp, 44 predicted proteins | sample MGYA00245351_ERZ651106 | MGnify/ENA primary metagenome ERZ651106 (study PRJEB26857, sample SAMEA4031768) | metagenome | biome: human; feature: oral; material: saliva | place: Philippines | collected 2014... | reverse complement strand
ATTTTTGAAAGTTTTTTTTGAAATTTTGAAATGCGGAAACTTATGTTGAAGAAGAGAATTGATCGAATCGCTCTTCGATTTCCGCATTTTACGTTTTCAAAAATGCAAACTGGAAACAAATGGAAAAAATCTTCTGCAGCGAATCGCTGTCTTTCAGACGTCTCTGTTTCCAGATTCGACATTCTGAGATCTTGAGAGATTTACAAACTTTTAAAGATATGATATAATAGACTTACAAACTATAAGAAACAGAGGACTTAAATGTATGCTCAACGAATTGAATAAGACGCTCGAAACACTTAACGAGATCTTTGAAGAGATCGATATCTCACAAGAATACAAAGATTATCTAGTGAGGGCTGCTAAAACTAATATCTCGATCCATAAAGAACTTTTGATGTATCGATCAATTCTATCTTACGTGAACTTCGAAAAGATAAGAGATGCAATCAGATTTATGTCGACTAAAGAGATCTATATGCATTACGTGACTAAGTCTAAAGCATTTTCAGTTACTGCGTCACAGAATGATATACAAACGGCGTTAGCATCTGCTAACAATGAAGCTCGAAAGGACTGTTTGTATCGATATCCTGATCTCGTTGACGATGAATCAATCAGTCTTAATCGATGTTCAACTTCTTCAGAAAGAATTGATTTTATCTCAGAATTCATCATCTCCGCGGTCGGTAAGAAAATCAGAATCAATCCATTGCTCGGCTTGATGATGGTAGAATCGATCGATCCTTCAAAATCTAAGAAAGTCGAAACAATCAAAAACTACTCAGCGGAATCATTCGCTAGATTGATCTACGCTCTGTTATATCGTGAAGTACCATACGATGAAATTCTAAAAGTAACTAAGAAAATAGAACTTAATTCTGTTCTATATTCTAAAGAATCTACGATCATTCAAATGAAAGATTGCTACGTCGAAGATGGCCTTGTTAAGAAAGGATTCTACACGGGTGAAGCTCTACCGAAATTCTATATAGATGAAAGTACTTATGCTTCTGTCGAAGCTGGCAAACCGATTCATTACTGTAAAGCTGTAGATGATCTGATAGATCATTTATCGAACTTCAACAATCTTACTCGTGACAGATTTGTTGCTATTCTCAGCACGATCTTCTTCAATAACGAAGATCTGAAGAATGAGTTCAATTATTCGATCCGGATCTACGGTAAAGACGGAAAGAATGGCAAGTCTTTATTCTCTAATCTTTTGCAAAGAACTTTCGGAACTGACAACTGTCAAATATTCTCAATAGCAGACCTTACTGATCCAAAAACTCTTTACGCCGTAGCTAATTCTTTAGTAGCAATCGACAGTGACTCTTCAGGTAAGACGATCTCTGAAGACGCAGCTGCAATGTTCAAATCATTGACTTCTGGTGAAAGGGTACAGATCAAAGGTCTGTATCAGAAAGCTACGACTATTGAAACTAGCTGTAGCATTATTGCGTTTTCGAACGTTTTGCCTAGCTCATCAGACAAATCTAACGCTTATCTGAGACGTCTAGAAATCATCCGAAGTGACTATCAGCTTATTTCTGAAGACGAAGAAGTCGGTTCTAACTCTAAACGAACATTGATCGATCTCAACGATGACTGGTTTAAAGAACTAAGATCTCGTGAAGCAAGTCAATATTTTCTTGAGTTACTATTAGTAGAATCTCAGAAACTTCTTAAAACTAAAACTTTACCAGAAAGATCTGAAGATATGAAAGATCTCTTACGTAGATTCGCAGAAGACAATGATTCTGCTTCAGCATTTGTTCATGAAGTTGGATTGGAAAACATTATAGGATTCACGATCAATGAAGTAAAAGAAAAATATCAAGACTGGTGCGAAGAAAATGACATGACAGAATTGAAACGTAAGTTTAAACAAATCTTGTCAGAGCAATTTGGTTTAGACACTTTGATGACTTCGAATCTTACACTGATCAATCAATCTTCGTCAAGTTACGCGTTAGTCTATTCTAAAACTAAACACGCTGTTAGAGTCTGGAGATATAAGAGTGAAGAAAAGACTGAAGAGTTTCTAAAATCTTTATTGAAGGAGTAAATTTATCCTTTACACTTTTGAAAAGATATGATATAATTTATCTAGCATTACATTTTAGAAGAATAAGGAGAAACTCATGCCATTCGAAAAAGACTTACCGACAATGGCGATAATGTCGGTCTTGAATGAATTTTCTGGAAAGATCGAGCTATCTAGAGCTCTGAAACTAAAAGACTTCAAAGGTTCTCAAGCACTAGTAGAAAAATTGGAAGATCACTTATATCGCATTTATGTTAAAGCTGCAGACGAATCTGATTGCTCAGATGTCTTCGAATTCGAAGTTGAAATCGAATCGCCGATCGACGGATCTGTTCTATATAAGAAAATGAACATTTCTGTAGATATCGAAGAAAAACTATCTTATTCTAAGAAGAAACTTAGAGTAGCTGAAGCAGTTCACAGAATGCTAAAGAAATCGATTCTATTCCCGAGTCTAGATATAGAAATCTAAATCAAACTTATGTACTTTGTACAATAAAAGTGATATAATAATCTCGTATCATACTTATAGACATTGGTTGATAAACCTTTCTAAGATCACTGTTAAGACTGAGCAGTTACTCAGTCTTTTCTCATGTCGAAAGAAAGTATGTACTTATGGCGACAAATATGATATAATACTCTTGTAAGTGCAAGTTGTTGCCAGCACTTATTTACCTTCAAAGTATTTCTAATATAAAATCGACCGGACATAGATCCGGTCTTTTTCTTTTTTTTTCAGCATCTAGAGTCAATCTCAGATCATCTTTTATTTCTGTCTAGACCTGAAATAGTTTCTATAATCAATCTTAATCAAGTCACTGGAAGTCGATCTGTGAATCTAAAAAAAAAGTTGAAAGATTTGATACTTTTTCCTTTACAATGTACACGAAGTATGATATAATCGACTTAATAAATCAAAAAAAAAAGGAGAATCAACCATGACATTTCAAGAATTCTTAGAACTTAACAGCGATCAGAAATACGTCACACTCGATGACTTCTATCGCGATCACTTATATCTTAGAACATTAGCAAATCGATTCTACGGTGACAACGAATATAATCTTGGTACATGCATCTTTACTAAAGACGGAGACTTCTTACGATCAAGACCGACTGACGACGATGCATTCAAGTCAAACTGTTCAACTGTTCTATTCCGCAAAGACGTTTCTGCTATCTTCTTCGATTCTGAAGAAGCAGTGTCTATCTATAAACAAATGACTGATACGTTGGAATCGCCTCACTATCGTGTATCTAAAGCAGAAATCGTCGAGATCATTGAAGAAGATCTGAACTCTCAGATCGATGGAGTCAAGAAAGTAATTGAAGACTATCGCAAGCAGCTCATTCTGCATCAGAATCGAGTTGATTATCTAGATCAAATGAGAATTGATCTCAAGAAAGCTTCACACCTTGAAGATCAAGTATCTCGAATCGAAGATTTGCTCGATGCAGCGAATGCTAAACTAGCTTCAACCAAGTTCAAATTCGTAGTTGCTGAAGTTCTTGACAAGGATCTGATCTTAGATCACGACGGAGGTGACGTATACAACATTCACTTTGTCTACGACAATAAGAAAACTGTCTTGTCTAAGATGTCTGACGATCGAGAAAAGATTGATGAATGGCTGCAAGACGTTTTAGATCGATTGGACTTTTACACTTTAATTGTAGATCGATTCGAATCTAAACTTGTCGATATAAATAATCATGAGCTGATCGTTTGTTTGCATGTAAATCACGATTTGATTGTGAAAATCATTTACGTGCAGAATAGAAACAAGATCATAGTCTTCGTTGAACACTCATTAGGTTCTTCAACTATTGTGATCAACGACTACGCTGCAGTACAGTTTTACGACGTTGAAGAAGCGCGTTTTACTTATGAGAGAAAAGTTGAATCTTCAGAGTTAGAAGACGTTTTGCAAGATATCGACAACTCATATCGTCAGCATGTCGTAGATTAGAAAGGACAAACGATGGAAGAAATCATCGCGATTCGAATCATCAGATTTAAGAATCGACGAGTTTACACTGGTACGATCGAAGAATGGTGTGAACTAATGAACTGCAATCTCGTCAACGATGAAGATTTCAAAATATCTGATCTCTTGTGGTCAGCTGAAATCTTCTTCGACGGTGAAGCTGAAATTGCTAAACGATTCAATGACTCAATGAAGATCTCAGATCTTCCAAAACGTCAAGATAACTTCGTCATGCGACTTGAAATTGCTGAGAATGAAATCTATCGACTTCGAAAACAAAACGCTGAACTTGACAAGAAAGTTCGAGAACTTCAGAATGAAATACTAGAAATGAGGAACTAAACATGGAAACTCTATTAAATGAATTGGCTAATCTGCTGCACGTTTCAGCAGATTCTGTATCTAAAATCGCTGAATCTTATCCGATTATACGTCAGCAGTACATCATCTATTCGATCATGCAAAATCTAATGGGACTAACGTTATTTACAGGTCTGTTAGCAGTCGTATCGACTTTCTTCGCAGTTAAGACTTTTATCGAATTAAGATATCTAGATGATGAATTCAAGGGCTACAAATGGCGTTTCGACATTTGGTTTAAAACCGCAATCGGTTTTTCAATCTTTACGATCGTCGTTTACATCTTTGCATCGACGGTCTCAGCTATCTACGCACCAGATGTTAACTTGATACAAGACATTCTTTTCAAAATGAAAGCGAGTCAATAATATGGAGAAAATAAACTATCTTGAAGCTGGAGACAAGATCTATATCTTAGACGGAGACGAATCAGTCGAAGTTGTATTAACTGAAGCTGATCTGACTGACGAGTCTACGACTGATCCAAAGTTTCTATACAAGAAGACTAAACTTAAGTCTGCTAAAGTAGAAAATGATCAGATCTTGCTCGTAGACGGTCAGTTTTACGACAATTCTGTCGGAATGCGCACTGACTACGGCTATCGATTCAGCGATTCTAAGCTAAAAGCCTTTGTAAGTAAAGAAGCTCTCGAATATTATCGAGACGTGTATCTTGCAAATCGCATCGATTTATTGACAAAAGATTTCGACCAGATGAAATCAGCTGTAGGCGAGCATCTCGCGTATATTGCAGCAGCTATCGAATCTCATCGAGGATTCAATCGACTTCATCAGATTACTGAAGAAGAACGATCTTCTTTAGACTACGGTATAATTGACGAGCTGCACGAAGCTATCTACGGAGAACCAATGTTTTAGAATAAAAAAAGATCAGAGTAAAATCTGATCTATTTTTATGTACTTTTTCCTTTACACTCGCATCAAAGTATGATATAATAGAATCATAAATCAAAAGGAGAATCTATCATGACTCAGTATCCAACAGAAAGATCAGTTAAATACTTCAGATTTGTAACACTTGCGATGATGAAAGCTTCGAAACGTGAAGATGAATACTTTGCAATCGAACCTTACTTCGAAGAAGCAATGAAACAGTTGCCGGAAGAAAGGCAAGAACTGTTCTATCTAAACTTCGACAGTCGACTTCATGATATTGGAATTGCTAAAGAACTGAACATGCAAGTCGCAGACGTTGTAGCATAACTTCGTAAGTCGATCATCATGGTTCTAGATAAAGCTCGAGAACTTTACTTCGAAGATCACGCTGAAGAACTTGAAGAATATCGACAATTCTACGAATTTATGAATCAACTAGTCGAAGACATCAAGAAAGGAAACTTCTAATGAGTAAATTAGTCAAAATCAGAGAAGCTGAAAAACTGGGATATCTGGTAAAGATCGAGAGCAGAAATTACGGTCGAGCAAGTCATTTTGATGACTATCGTGAATCAGATCCTGAGAAAGATGAATTGACTCAGATCTTATCATTCATAGTCGATCAAGACTGGGAAACTGCTAGCATGTCAGAAACTTGCTTCATGCTCTTAAGAGAACAGATCAAATCTCTGCTAGGTGATGACTTCAAAGACACGAAATCGTTTCGTGATAACTTGAACTGTCTAGTAAGCGAGATCTGCTTCTTAACGAGAGATTCGATCGTTGGAATCGAGATCTCGGACAAAAATGGCTTCTATAAATTAGAAGTCTTAGATGAAGAAATGAAGAAAATCTTCAAATCTTGGCAATAGCATCATACAAAAAAAAAAGGAGAAGAACTATGCAAAAGACGAACGTCTCAAAGAACGAATCACTCGAAACAATCTTAAACTCAGACATGCACTTCGCAGTAGCAATGGACGGTAATGTTATCAACGTCGACATCAACGTGCCGACGACTGAAGATCTAGACAAATTTGCTTACATGTTTGCAAAAGTTCTAGCTAATCATCCAGATCTAGCTGAAGCTGTCTACGGTGCAGCTGCTTACGCTTTAGAATTACAAGATCGCGAGGAATATTAGAATGAAACAATCTAAAACTGACGATAAAGAATCTAATGGAATGAAAGAACTATTGAATCACATCTTGCCTAACATCAAGAAAACGATCGAGATGCTGAATCGAAAAAATTATCAGTATTTGATCATCGTCGAAGCTGACGATGAAGTAAACACTTGCAATCGAGTCAAAGAGCCGACTAAGATGCTGGAATTGCATTCTAAGATGCTAGATCGGTCACCGCCTACAGCTCGACTAAAGTCAGTCGAAACGATGCTGAAGTCGATTCGATCTAATAACGAACAGTCGTATCTTGGTTCTCCGACTTTGAATGAAGACGAACTTCGAGAAATTGAGAAAATTGCAGATCAGATCGAAGACATCATCGATCGAGCTGTGAATCGCTGGCAATTAGAAAAGCCTAAGTCTCAATTCGAGAAAGACAATCCGAAACTTGCTAAAGACATGCTAGACTCAGGAGTGCTAAAATCTCCGAAAGCCAGACCATACATGAAAGTATTGAAGAAAGGAAACTAATCTAATGAAATACAGTTACACTTCACGTGCCTTGCTACAAATCTTGCTCGACATTGATCGACTTTACTTGATGGAAGAAGAATTGATCGATGCAGGCTTTATCAGCTTAGAAAGTCTACAGTATCTGCTGAACAATGACAAAGTCTTTTCAGAAGATGCAATGTCGATCTTGCATAAGTTCTATGAATGCCAAATGAATCTAGATCAGATCGAGAATCGAGTATGCTACAATGTTCGCGAGATCTCTGATATTCTCAAAGACAGTCGACTTCGTCTGATGAGTCTTATGCTTTCGTATGTCGGATCTCCGATCTTCAATGATGGAATAGTCAAAGTAGAGAAATTGACCGCGTATACATTGCGTGACAATACTGAATTCATGACTTTCTTTGCAAACGAAACTTACTATCGAACTGCGACAGAATGGTCAGATTCAGGCTTCAGTCACAGAGTACCGGAAGAATATCATGAAGAACTTGCTCTTAAACTCGGTTTCACATCTGAAGAAAAAGATCCGAGATTCTTAAAGATTAAAGAAGATTCAGAATCTATCTAAGGTCTGATCGACTAAAACACAGTTATAACACTGTGTCTTTCGATTTGTAACGAATTAGTGTAACCTAATCTTAGCCAAATCAATAATCACAGACATACATCTGTGATCTAGAAAGCTGATAGAAAATTTTGAAAACTGAGTTACAAAGTTACAACTGGATCTTTAAAACTCGATTTTTGATATAATAGAACTATACTAAATGAAAGTGAGAAAATATCATGCAAGCAAGATTTGATGAATCAATGTCGACGGTAGAAGTCGAATACAAGGAAGTACCGTTCAGAGATGAATACAAGATCGATGTGATCGAGTTTGATGCAAGCATCTCGATTGCAGCTGGATTCGAGATCGACTGTCAAATCACGATCCAAGTAGCAGTCGAATCTGATAAAGGTGTTGTAATCTTAGAAGATCAGGAATGGTTCTACAATTTGGCAGAAACGCACGAAAGTAAACATAACTACATTAAGATGGATGATCTGTCAGTTAAAGAGTCTCGTGTAGACGACTCTGAGCTAGAACAGTTCTTGTCTGAGATTTCTGATTCGATCGTCGAAATCAAATTTTCTGCTTAAGAAAAGAATCAACTAATGTCATTAGATCTGAATCAAATTACTGAAATCATAGTTCTAAACGAGATTGAAGATCTTCATCTCTTGAAAGAAGACTTCGTCGTCTAAGATGAAACAGTCTCTTTCAAGATCAAGTTTCCGCTAGAACTTAAAAATTTCAAGTTTTTCATCTTTCATCCTGATGAAGTAGAGACGCATCTAATAGAATATTTGAAAGGTTATGTGACTCAGAAGTTTACTCTAACTTTCGATCTAGATTCTGAAGAAGAGTACGTATTTAAGACTTTCATCGATCCGAAAGAGATCGAGATATTAGAATGTTCAGATGAACAAGAACTTAAATACTACAAAATAGAAATGATCGAGCAGATTTACGACAAGTTCTGTAATGGTCTAGACGTTCCGGCGAATAGCTTCGAAATTGTCGTAAAATAGAAAAGATAGAAAGGAATGTTAAATCATGTATGACGGTCTTTATTCTGATCATATCAAGAAAGTATCAGTTTATGACGGTGCTGAATTCGTCGAAATTCCAAGAGATGAAATTACATTTGAAGAAGAATCTCTAGTCTTCAAACACTGGACTCGATTAGAGCTAGTTGATTTTCCGTTTGTTTCGATTGATTCTGAGCATATCGAGATTGAATCTATCGTCGGTCGTGTTCTTAATCAAGTCGTAGTAACTTTTGACTTCGACGTAGACGCTGAAGAGTCCAGAGGTCGTTGGACCCATGAGACTGAAGTCGATCCTTTAGAAGTTCAGATAGTCGAATGTTCAGATGAACTAGTTCTAGAACTTTACAAAGACGATCTAGAAGGAATGATTCTAGACGAAATGCGTCATGGTCTGGAAATTGAACAAGAAGAACTCGATGTTAATGTCGAGTAATTGAAGAGTCGCATCTCTTCTTTTTTTTTGCAGATTTTGATACTTTTTCCTTTACACTTCTAAATCTATATGATATAATAGATCTATCAAATATAGATATAGGAGAATCAATATGTCACCTGAAGCAATCGAAAAATTATCAAACATTTTGATAAAGATGTCTGAGCATATCGTTAAAATGTCAGATCATATCGTTAGTCTCAACGATCGAGTAACAGAACTAGAAAAGAGTTCTGAAACTAGAGACAGCTGAGCTATCTCGAAAGATCAAATCTGAACGAGAATAGGAGTAGCTATCATGACCAATCTTAATCTAAAGAAACTTCAAATCGTCAAAAACGTCGTAAATCGTGAAGAATTCTTAAAACTATGTAAGCCATTTGTCGGTTATGACAAATCACTTTTGAAGTAAGCCGTAGTGCTACAGACTCAATCGAAGTGAAACTTCGGGTAAAGAGCGAAGAAGATTTTCAGTCTTATGAAATCGAGTGTCTAGCGTATATCAATGATTCTTTGAAGAACTGCGATGTATCTGTGCATGTGCACAACGTATTGACGCATAACGAACTATACGAGATTCTGATGATTCAAACGCTGGTTGAAAATCAGATTGAAGTGTATTTGTCTAAACTTCGAGAGCAATAATCCGTTATCTAAACTTGCAAATCTAAAGGAGAATAAACATGTCTAAAGTAGAAAGTATCACACTCTTCGTGAACGATCGACGTCTTGCAAAACTGACACCTGAATACAATCCAAACTTGTCTTTTCAGTCTAGACATCTAGAATTTTCGATCGACAAAACTGACTTCTTCAGCAACTTTGATTTTTACGAGTCTTATCCAAATAAGCAGTATCGAATCGGTCTTCTAGAAGCTAAAGTAACTCTTGATATCGAGATTGAGATCGATGCTAAGAATCGAGAATTCGAGATCAAAGGTCGTGTTAAAGACGTCGAGATTATTAGCGATCTCGGTCACCACGCGTCTAAAATGAACACTTACAAACTTCGCAAATGTCTAGTTGAAGCAATCAACAATCCGCACTCATCATTCTACTACGACATCGATGCTGAAATCGAGTTTGTCGAAGATGACGAATAAAGAAAGGAATCTGACAATGAAACTAGAAACATTAACGCATCTCATGCGAATCGATGAATTAAAATCGAAATTGAAATCTGAAACTGACTTAGATTCTGTCAGCTTTGTTAAGAATGTCTCAGACTCTCAATTCCAAGTTGAAGTCATCATCACGAACTTCTTCGATCGGATGAATATCGTAATCGATCGTCGAATCTGTCTAAACGGAGATCTTCTTTCTCTAGAGTTGAACGTCGGATCGAGCGACTGCGAATCTGACAGATTGAATAGAGCTGACAAGATCATCGAAGATCATATCATCGAATCGATCAAACTTTATCATTCTGATCTCGAGAATGATGACAGTGCTCTAATTACTAAGATCGAAGAATTTCATTCAAAGATTAAAGAGTTTAATTTCGAATCGAACCCGTATCACATAGAAGTTGCTGACGATCTTCTTCAACTTTACGTCCCGAAAATGCATCCGCATCAGAAAGATCGTTACTTCACGATCGCAAAGATCTCTGAACATTCTTATGAAGATCTGATCTTTATCATTCAAACTCAGATTCAAGCTATCGACTTCTACGATGAACTCCTCTGTCGAGAAGATCTTCTAGACGTTCGATTCAATCTTTCAAAAAGTCGTCGCGTGACATTAGATGTGATTCTAGACGATGATGAACATCGATACGGTGAAGTTCGAGTTCGAATGTCAGATTCAGATCGAATAGAAGTAGAATATTCGATCTATTCAGTCGTCGTGAATTCAGAGCATGTCAAAATCTCTGACAAGAACAGTCGAATCTTCTATCAAGTAGAATCTAGCAAAGACGATGAAAAGCACGATTTTCAGATCAAAACTGCTACGATTCAAACATGCACTCTGAGAGATCTTCATGGAGCGTTAGAAGTCGTCAAGTCGAGATTAAAAGATCGAGTTATTCGAATCGAACCATTGACAGATAGATAACATAAAGACACAGTTTTAACGCTGTGTCTTTTAATTTGCGCAGGACAAATCTCGCTGACACAGTCTTATGTCTGTGATCTAAAAAAAAAGTTTACTTTTTTCCTTTACACTTCATCAAGAGTATGATATAATAGATCTATCAAATAAATATCGGAGAAATAGCATGAACTATCAAACTTTTGTAGAACAACTTAATGAAAAAGAACTCATCTCTAAGATCGAGAAAGCTCTCGAATGTCACGTCAGCATTTTCGTAGACGTGAAAGCAGACTCGTCAGTGACTAATCGATTTAATGTGAAGATCACGATCGTTACTGAGAAAATGGATCGCTTCTTCAATTCTGAAGAAATCTATCTATTTAAAGTCGATCTTGATCACGAAGATGTCTACGAAGACGCTGAAGTGTCGATTCCGATCGACGTCGATCAAATGCTTCGACTCGTGAAGATGGCTGAAGTGATCGATAAACACTTTATGCGAGCATTCGAGGAAAAATAAGATGAAGAAAAGTGCAAATTATTCGTACTTTTTCCTTTACACTTCGTCAAGAGTATGATATAATAGATCTATCAAATAAAGATATCGGAGAATCAATCATGAAACTATCAACATTCAAAAAACGCTTCAACGAGAGCAAACTGATTAAGAAAATTGCTAAGTCTTTAGACGGAGACTTTGAAATCTCAGTAGAACCTTACTATCGTGATGCTCGTGAATCAATCGGTCTTACAGTTCGGATCTCTAAGAAAGTCGGCAACGAGGTCATTCTCGATCAATACAGCTTCTTCATCAGTTTTGACGATGAAAACGAGTACGATCGCATGGAAGTTTTGTCAATCGTCGATCGTCCTCAGCTCGAACGTCTTGCTAAATTCGGACCTGTAATCGACGATTATATGGTAGACACATTCTAAGGAGAATAACTCGATGTTTGTTAAATTACTTGTTGGACCTGCAGCTTCAGGAAAATCTACTTATACTCGTGCACACAAATCAGAAGATGACATCGTCGCTTGCACGATCGGAGACACGTTGCACATCGAAGATCAGACGATCGCTTATCGACTTCAACGTGAACTTGGTGTTTACTTAGCTCTAATGGACAAAGTCGATGTCAAGAAGCTTGCTAAAGACCAGATCAATGGTAAACGATTCATTACTCTGTGCGGCACATATCTTCGTGAACGAGACAAAGAACTTACTATCTGGATCGAGTCTAAGAACGTTTCACAAGAGGCAATCGACATCTTAGCTAATAGCTATAAACATCGCTTCGAACTCATTGAATTCCCTCAGAAATAGAAAGGAATCTAACTATGAATTTTGAAATCTTTAAAGAACGTCTGAAAACTGACAAACTTGCGAAAGCGATCAGTTCTAAACTTGGCGACGACTACGAAACTTCAGTCAGTCTATTTGAGCACGATGAAGATGGAGAGTCTTATATGATTGTCAGTGTAGGCGTCGCTCGTCTAGATGAAGAAGGAAAACGAGTGTCACTATCATCTACCAGACATTACTTCAATGTTCACATGAGTGATGATGCGACTGTCAACGAGGTCTATCTTGAAATGTTCGCTGACCGAGCAGAAGTTAACCGACTTCCAGCGATTTACGATGCATTGATGCTACGTCTTCAACTAGACTTTGATGGTCGATCAAATCGAGCTATTGAGCATATCAAGGAAAAGATCGTTGAACTTGCTAATCTTGATGCTGATCGAACTGATGAGATTATTAAACTTGCAAAAGAGATCAATTTGATCTTCAGTAATGATCCGATCTTCGGATCAGTTAAAGATGATCGAATCTTGAAAGAAGTTCAAAAGATCTTGCATCTGGCTGAAAAGATCAATCAATCAATCATGCTTAATGAACCGATCAACACCGATCAATTCCGTTCAATCGTCGTAGCAAAATTGACACTTTTGCAAATCGTCTAAAGAAAGGAACTACGAAATGAAGCATTGGAAAGAACCTGACGCTCTTTTAACTCTAAAAGACGCAGTCATTACCGACATCGAAACTGACAGTGACTACAGTCGCGGCTACTGTGACACATGTGATATAGGTGAAGAATACATCTCGATCGTCAACTTCACTTGTAAAAACGAAACTCAGAACTTCGTTGTCGAGTATACGTCGCCTCTAACAGAACCAATCAATCATGCAGCTTTCATTCGAATGATCTTGAGTAATATCGAGAGATTCGAGCAGATGACGCTAGAGGAATTCAAAATCTTTTTCGAAGATCTACAAGACTCTACTGAAGAAGAATCTAGTGAATTCTACGACGCAGTTAACAATGTCTAAAAGGCGAATATTTCGTCTTTTTAGTACTTTTTCCTTTACACTTCGTACTTAGCATGATATAATAGATCTATCAAATAAAGATATTGGAGAATCGCATGATACTAATCAATCTCGTCTGCGTCATTCTAGCTTTCATCTACGGAGTCATTCTACTAAAAGAAAATGACGGAAAATTATCGAACTTCTTAGGAATCGTTCTATTAGTTACGAGCGTATTAGGATTGATTGCAATTGTAGCAATGGAAATTGGACTATAAATTTTAGATTTTGATACTTTTTCCTTTACACTTCAAGAAAAGTATGATATGATAGTCCTATCAAATAAATACAAAGGTCGAAATGCTAATGACTATACACGAAATGCTTAAACATTTGCTTAAAGAAACAGAGCTTAAAGAACGTATCATTGCTCAGCAGTCGTGCGACGACGTTCGATTGAGATTGGATCAAACAGACGAAAAAGAATATCTTCTATACGTCGATCTGATTCGTCGCGTAGATGAGGAAAACATTACTTTTCTCAGCTGCGGATTCGAATTCAGCTTAAGTGAACAAAATACTCTAGAATTGATTACGATTCATTTCTATGAAATTGCTTGCTCGAAAGAAGCTAAAATGAGCGCAGAAATCTTTGAAATGATTGAAGATTATGTAAAAGCTCGTTTGAATTAAGAAAGGATAAAGATAGTGACAGAATATTACAAACCTCAAGAAACAGATCTTCGCGAGATCATTTACAAGAATGCTGTTAATGCATTCAGTGATCTCAAAGGAAACTTCGTCTTTGAAAACTTTAACGTTGCAACATCACTATTCGCTCTATGTTTGATTGAGTTTTACGGTGTCAATCGAAACCAAATTTTCTATAAGAACGATCATAGAGTTTACGACATCGAGCATAAACAAGTAAATTTAGATCAACTATCTATTGAAGTCAAGTCAAGCATGACTAACTCGAATCGTCTTCAGTCTTTGCTAGATTCAGACGAATTTCAAGACTATTTGACAGACTATCTAGATTGCGATAAAGTTGAACTGATCGTAAATTATGAAGGTCACGAAGTCTATACTCTAAATGTCAAAGTCATTAACATCTATGACGGCGTCGAAACTGTACCTTATTCAGAAACTTATGAGTTTACATTTACTAAACAAGGTCTCGTAACGAATCTTTTGCATCGATTCGATCTTGAAGATTATGAAGGAAGTCGACTTCACGCATTGACATTAGGTGACAAAATTCATGACTACTTAAACTCTCATTTGAACTAGAAAGGAACAAACTCATGACTATTGAAGAACTTTATATCTGGTCTCAAGAAAATGGTTACGAGAACTATGACATAGAAGTTATGGATCACGACGGAGAATATCGTTTAGTCGGTTTCGCCGATATCGAGATCGATGACAGCTCGATTTTGCTATAGATAGAAAGGCTGAGAAATAGTATTAGTCAGAACTAACGTCAATGAAGCAGTTTACAATCTTCTAGTTAAAGGAGAAGAAGTCGAAGCAGTCACTAATTTCGATAAGATCGGATTTCAAGAACCGTATCAATTCTTGAAAGAATTGTCTGGCTTCGACAATTTCTTCTTTGGTCTAGCTGCAGAATCTAGATTCCCTGATAGAATCGACGATCTTTGCAACATGTCATCTGATGGAAATTCAGTTCAATTATTGCTCGACATTCCAGCAGAAGAAATCGTTGCAACTGAATACTACGAGTTCTCAGATTTGATCTATTATACTGAGTACGAAGTCGACGACGATATCGCCGATCGACTCAGAGAGTACATGATCGAGCATAAAGATTCATATAACTTTGACTCTTCAGATCACGAAATCATTCAAGTGATCTACAGATCAATCAAGTCTGAATATATCTTGGAGGTGCATTAGACATGCAAGACATTACATTTTCAACATTAACACTTTTAAACTTGGCAGCATTAGTCGAAGCAGCGTTTTCAGATCGATTTGAAGATCGAAGATTTAACTTAGATCGACTGCTCGAAGTATTGAACAATGATAAGATCTTTTCAGATCGAGATCGAAGAATCATCTATCTCTATTTCGAAAGATCTATGACATTCGATGAGATCGTTGAAGCTGAAAATGTTTCTATAGAAATTGTTCGTTACACTATTGACATCATTCAGCTGAGACTATTCTGCTTCAGTAAGGCGTATCGGAGAAATGTTGCAATCGAAGATATCGCAGCGTATAAACTTCTCGACGAAGGTGACACGTATCTAGACTTGTTCGGCAATCAAACGTATTACGAAGTTGCCAGAGATTATATCCGAAATGATCGAAGATTCGATTTTCAGATGAGTCGTGCTCATGCTACGATCGTCGCATTGACTCTCGGATTTGCTGGCAAACATCTTGATCATCGATACGTCTTAAGTGTTGAACGAGTCGCAGCTGAAAAATTCGATCTTCGCTATCTAATCATCAGCGTATCAGAATCTTCTAATGAAGCTACTGCAGTTTTCGGACCGTACGAAGGTCTCAATACAAACATTAAGAAATTGCAAGACTTCTTAGAGAACGTGTTAGGTCGCAAAGTAACTGTGCACGAAGGAGCGTAAAGAAAGAAAGGAAAGAACGAATGATTGACATTAACGAATTTAGAAAAGAGATCGAGTCTCTCTTTAAGAAGTTGAAGTTTCGTTACGATCTCCGAGGCGGATTTAAACTTCAGTTAGAAGAGTCGATTTACTCTCAGAACGGTGTCGAATTTTCAGTTCCGTCGAAGATTAAGTTGGTCGGATTTGATCAGACTTTAGAAGAGATCGATCTGACGAAAGAACTTTCTCCAAACATCGATTCAATCGAAACACGTCTAACTTCGGCAGTTAAGCGAATCGACTTTTACAAATGGATCTATAGTTTCGCTCAGAGCAATGACTACGAAATCAACTTCCGTCGCAAGATCGTCTATCTGTTCACAGACGATCGAAAAGAAATCGAGATTCGATGCATCGGTCCGACGTTGTACGAAGTCTTAGGTCGATTCATTCTGTCACCGAATGCGACGTTCATAGCATATCAGATCAATCCGTCACTGAAGTTTCGACTATGCGATATGCTGCCATCGAATGCTTCAGTGAAGTCAGCAGTTGAAACAGAGATTGTCGACGCTCTAAGTCTAGACGAACTTGCCAAAGCTATTCTGGAAACTAGACGTCATCTAGACTATGCAAGTGAACGAACTCTCAAAATGGAATTAGTAGAAAAGAAAGGAATCTAATCTTATGCAAATCTTTCATAAACTAGAAGTCGGAGACAAAATTTTCGTCATCACAGATCAATATAAGATCAAAGAAGTCAAATTGAGCTGCGATCATCTACGTAAAGATAGAAAAGATCGCTGGTTTGTCGATCGACCTTATCAGTTAGAATCAGATCTAGTCTTTAATGGTCGTGTTAAACTGATCAAAGTGACTTATCATGAAGAAATGGTCTGGGACGGAATGCACGCTCTGAAACGCTGGTATACTTACGAGGATACTGGTAAATACGCGTATCTTTCTCGTGAAGCTGCAGAAGCTGCTCTAGAGTCTCAAGTCTCTGAAGAAGAACGATTCAAAGTTCTTCTTGACACTACCAAGAAAGATCTGGATAAGCACGTCGAAAAAGTTCGATCAATTCTGTCTAAATATCTAGAAGATATCAAAGATTCAAACCTAGATAACGTTGCTGAAGAGTCGGACGATCATCAGAAACTTCTACAAATCTTCAAAGCAATAGGTCTATAAAGACACAGTTTTACGACTGTGTCTGTTGATCTGTCTAGAAATAGGATAACCTATCGTTTCAGATCGAAATCACAGAATTGATTCTGTGACTTAAGAAGACTGATATCTTTCTAGATCATTGTAACTCAAGTGTCTCAAAACAAGACGCTCTAGATCACATCTAGATCTCAGCTTAGCTGATCGAAAATGTGAAAAAGTTAGTTACAAGATTACAAACTATCAATTGCTTCTTCGATTGTGATATAATAGATATATCAAATCATTCTGAAACAGAAAGGAAACTAACTAATGTCAACAATTCTTGATATCGATCGCGATTCAATCGTAATCGTGAACGAAACTTATCCAGATCTACATCTAGATTGCGGTTATTTTAGAACTGATGAAGATCGAGCATTCTTCTCTATCATGTCTACTCTTACATTGCAATCCGCGATCACTGGAAAATCAGTCAAATTCTATTTGAATATCTACTTAGATGACGTCTTTGGCACTGAAGATTTCGTCTTTGAAGATGATAAAGCTTACTTGAAGTCATTTAAGGCTTCAGATAACTACGAATTCGAGTGTCAAGACGCTGAAACACCTGACAATGTGATCGCTGAGATCTTCGAATTCATTGACAGCACGTTCGCAGGTCAAAACTCAGAATCAACTTACACGCTAACAGCAAACTTAAAACAAAACTAATAAAAGAAATGAGGAACTAAACTCATGTTTGAAGCAAAAATTTCATATCCTAATGAAGAACAAGTGCAAGATAGCACAGAATTTATCCAGAAACGACAAGAACTCGTTCACGAAGCAGAAGCTGATTCAATCATGGATCGCTACGAATCATTCTTACGTCAAGGTTATGACGTTTCACCGTCAATTAAATTGTCTGACGAAGTTGAACTAGATCCATTCGAGTTCGCTGAAAAGCTTGAGAAAGCTGGAATCGACTATAAAGCCAGTCTTAAATTCAAAAATAAGAGCAATCAAGGAACTTACGATGAAGTTCGCAAGATTGCACAAATGATTGAGTCTCATGGCTTCGATTTCGACGTTTCGATCAAATTGAAGATTAATGACAAATCAGCTATCAACTTCGATCGTGAGTCAAGCTGGTTCGGACCTGACGCAGTCTACACTATTTCGCCTAAGGTAACAGTAGACTCAATCAAAGAACTCAAAGGCACTTACGACGATCTTGTTAAAATGGAAGTCGACGTAGCAGTCGATATTCGACCTGCTAAAGCAAACGAATCTACTTTCAAGACTTATCTTGCTACGTTCCCAGAAGGTTCGATTGTCAGTATGAGCTTGAAAGATGCAGAAATGTAAGAAAGTGAGAAACTGTAATGACACAAATTCAATTGTCTGCAGATCTAAATTTAGAATTCATTGCAGAATTAGATATCAGATTAAAAGATACGAGCTTTGAAGCTGATGTAGAATCTTCAAATGTGAAAGTCTATGTTCTGAATGATTCATTCGTCGCAGACTTCTCAGCTAAATTGAAGATCTTCAATACTGAGACTGATGAAGCTGTCTGGGTCGAGATTGATCGTCCCGCTATTCAGCTTCAACATCTTCCAGCATTTATCGAATTTTCTGATGGAAATCGATTCATGGAAATCACAGAATTCCAGACTAAGAATGCTGATCGACTCGAAGAATTGCAAAAGATCTGCTACGATCAACTGCTAGTTGAAGTTCAGATCTACGCAAAATAAAGAAAGAGAGTAATAAGAAATGGGAATTGCAACAATCGTAAAAGATGACTCTGATAAAGAACTCATTGCTAGAGCAGGTCTGATCGACTTAAACTCAGATTACAGCTACGAAATTGACCTAGAAGATTTTCGAATCTTAGATTTCAAATCTGCAGACTTCAGCAATAATTCTTACACCGCTAAAGTCGCTATGAGCATCGCTATTCATCTAGACGGTCCTAACACTGTAAGCATGCGTCTAGACGGTGAGTTCGATCTTGACAACGGAAACGAAATTACTACACCGATCAAACAAGTCTTAATCTACGACACAACTATTCACTACGAAAATCCTGAAACAGCTGAAGAAGTCTATCGTGAAATCGGTGAAGACGCCTATCTAACGATCGAAATTACTTATGAATAATCACATGAAGACACAGTCTTAACGCTGTGTCTTTCTATTTGCATCGAATTAGTGTAACCTAATCTTGAACAAATCGGTAAGCACAGACTTACTGCTGTGATCTAGAAAGCTGACTAGAAATCATAAAATCTGAGTTACAAGGTAACAACTAGATATTTCTTCGTCGAGATATGATATAATAATCTTATACTTAAACGAATGAAAGTGGGAAAATCTTATGAATTGGAAAGCATCAGCTTCAGCAACATTTAACTTTCAAGCAGATCTAGAAGTGAAATGCTTCGACGATGATTTCGACGTTGAAGTCGAACAATCTTCTCTTCAGATCGAAAATCAAGGTTCAGACGTGTATGCGACGTTTACAGCTATTGTAGCGATGATCGATCATGCAAATCCAAACAATCGAGCACTCATCAGATTCGATGTTCGAAGACTCAGATTATTTAATCTTGAAAAACACTACAAATCCAGAGCATCAAGTGATAACGCTCTAATTGAAAAGATCACTTCTGAAGATGAAGAAGTTCGTAGAAGATTCTACGACGTCATCGATGATTGGACTGAATTTGAATTGCACGTATACGCTGCAGATCAACTTTAGAAAGTGAGAAACTGAAATGGGAAAACTCTTTACAACTGACACATCTGACACAATCAACGTTGCAATGACTGTTCAAGCAGATTGTTTCGACGACAGATACACTGCTGAAGTTCAATCTGCAGATTTGAAAGTATGGAACGAAGGAGCTAGACTATTTTGCAAAGTTTTAGCAGAAATTGAGATCTTCGACACTCAAGATCATAGAAATACTGCTACTATTCTGCTAGAAGAAAGTAAAATAGCTTTACCATCTCTTTCGAAAGACATCACTTATCGCGGTAAAGACGATCTCATTGCCGTTGAATCGATCTCTGCAGAAAGTGAGCAATCTAAAGAAAATATGAAAGACATGATCGATCGATGGTTAGAAGTCTATATTCGAATCGAAGGAATCTAAAGAAAGCGAGTAATTGAACATGCCACTTGGACATTTTGTCGTATCGACAGATCTCTCCATGAGAGCGAATATGACGATAGAAGCTGAAGTTGACGCATTCGACGATAGCTTCGACGTCAGAATTGAAGAACTGAGAAATGAACCGTATTTCGACGGAACTGCGCTTAAGATCAAAACGTTCTTAAGAATCATCGTCGCATTAGCTGAAGATCCAGAGTCATTCATTGTCTTAGAATCTATGCTAGACGGTGTCGAACCTAGAAGAGGTCGTTATCCGATTTCTAGATATGAGTTTGAAGTTGTAGAAACTAACGCTAGAAACGCGATTACTAAAGATCTTCTAAACAAAGAAGCAATTAGATCATTCGATGCAGCGATTGTTTATTCGCATGCTCATTTCTTCGCAGATTAATGAATTGAGGTATATCAAATGAACAAAGTTACAACAGACGTTAGATACGTCGATCTAAACGGTCGACGTCTCATCGCAATACTTGAGCTAATCGACGCCAACGAAGATCAGTTCGAGATCTCTTTAAATAGTCCGTACGCTGAAGGTGCAGTGTTAGACAATGCCATAGCAGTTATAGTAGATGTCGACATCATCGGCTACGATCGACGTGACCCTGAGCAAGAGATTGTCGTTCAGCGTGAAGAAGAGATTGAGCTATCGATCGATGAAATTGAATCAGCCGAGATGCAATTCAATGTTATGCACAGAGGTGCATTAGACTCTGAGCCGTTACCGATGCTAACAGACATGGAAACTATGATGTGTCTCGGTGAAGACGCTAAGGTCGTAGTAAGATTTGAATTGAAATAGAAAGCGAGAAATCTACATGCCAAAACAAATCAGCTTAGAACAAGTTATCGACACGATCACTGCAATCATCGGTGATTCTTCAAACGAAGTCAAAGTCGAACAAGATTTCATGGAATTCGATGGTAACTCTGTGACAGTCAAGTACGACAGAAAATTCCATCTTCCAGTCTACGGAATCGAGTATGAAGATCAAGAATTTACATTCGAAGATCTAAACGGTATCGTGTCAGAAGAAGTCAAGCTCGTCTTCGAGCAAGGAACAAAATTGAACGATCTTGCTTGCAACTTCAGAATTGCTGAGATTCGAAGAGTTAGACCATTCATTACTGAATTAGTCAAAGAAAATCCTGCAATGTACGAGATCTTGACTGGCAACTTGATCGACGACTTCGAATCTGATCGAATTGAACTAGAAGATCCGAAGTTCTACATCAGTCTAGCAACTTTAGCTTAAATTAGAAAGGCGAAAACTAATCATGGAATACGTAACAGCTAATTCAGTAACAGACATCTTCAATGATCAGATCGAAGTTGGTTTATGCATCGACGGATATGACTTGAAGAAAAGCAGCTGCTTCAAAGAAATTGAAGAAAATTTCGAAAATGAAATAACTTCTTTCGAAGTCGAAGACGATCTATCTGGTCAAGATCCAGAAGAAATTATGCAGTGTATTGCAGAAGTTTACAATAACTGCATCATTAGATCAGCCAGAGATCTAAGAGTCAAAATCAGCGTTCAAATCTCTGATGATGACATTGACGTTGTAGCTCGTCTTTACGATGCAGCTGATCATTCAGAAGATCATGGCTACGAGACTAAGATCGTGATTGAGAATGAATTCTGGACTCTAAAAGAATTTAAAGACTACATTGCACAAGATCTAGAGAGTGAAGAAGAAATTGAACTTGAGTTTGAAGAAGCTTTAGATCAATTCGTCGAAACTAGAGATGCTGATCTAGACGATTATACAGTCAGCTTCTTCATTGAAGACCTTGGTCGATAGAAAGTGAGAACAAACCTATGAACTTAACAGACGCTCTTTACAAGATCGAGTATTCAATCGCGGGAGAAGAATCGTATACGCTCTCAATAAAGAAGATGACTATGATCGTAATAGATTGACGATCTCTCTAGCTCCAGTTATCAAACTTTTTTTGATTATTTCATCGAAATCGACGGTCGGGAAATTGTATTAGATGAAATTGACGTTATGCTAACGTACAGAGTTACATTCGACTTTGACGCAATCGACATCGTCAATGAGACGTGTTCTTACAATGTCAATGTCGAGTTCAGATCAGCATATGCGTTCGATATCATTGAGAAAAAAATGGTCTATCTAAAGATGCATTGAATGCTCAAATTGAATCAGACATCAGAGACGGGAGAAACATTGTCTTAGACGAGCCGACGTTCAAAGTTTTCGTAGACTCGTTACAATAAAGAAAGGATTGATTTTATGACTCACGATTTATCTCTAATCGTCAAGACAGTCATCATTGATTAAGGCGGATATTCGCATAGACTAGATCGAAATGATTTAAAGATTTCCCGAGATACGATTAGATTTACACTTGATAAAGGTTTTCTGATCGAAGATATCGAGTTTGACGAACTTTCGATCAATTCTGTGTTTGTAAGATATAAATGCGAATATCGAATCAACGTCATTGATACAGAAGTTTCAACAGACGAAATCAAAGCAAAAACAGTTCATTATAAGTCGATACTTGATCTTGAGTATGAAGATCTAGACCTTAAGCCGGAATGCGTAGAAAGATTCGTAGCGCTTGATTTCTTCAGTGAGAGACATCTTAAAGATAAGCTGCAACGCTACGTCTATAATGAAGAAACTGATCAAGATTTCACAGAACATATCTTTATCTGAAAGAGCTCTTTGAAGCTCTTTTAATATGCGAAAAAAATTGAAGATCTATGTACTTTTTCCTTTACACTTACTAGAAAGTATGATATAATAGAATCATAAAGCTAAAGGAGAGAAACACGTCATGTCAAAACAATCTCAAGAACTTCGAGAAAAACTAGAGTTGCTGCAATCTAAAGCAGATAAGATCTTAGACGAGATCGACGAAACAGAAGTCGAAATTCTTCGTATCGAGAAAGAAGAAGCGAAAGAAGCTTTGTTCGATCTAATTGTGAAACGTGGTAAGATCTTAGCGAAGCTGAAATCAAAATGCTCGTTATCGAAGAAGATTTATGTCGACGATAAGAACGACGACATTTTATATCTTCGTGACAGACGATCTGACTTAAAACTAGCAACTTTCGTCTACGGCGATCACAGTATTGAAGAGCTAGAAGAATGGGTGCAGCTTCAGATTAAGAGCTTACCGTTCTATCTAGAACTAATCGATCATCTTTTCGATGGCTTGTCACAAGCTGAGGTCTATCAGCCTATCGGCGTCTATCTCAACGATTCTCAGTATCTAACGTTGACTTATCAGCCCGATACATCTCTTGCTACGATCACTCATCACGATCTCATAACTTATAATCAAGTTGAAGAAATGATCTCTAAAGCTTACGACGACGGTCGCAAATTTAGAAAGTCTGGCATCGTTGACAGCTATGAAATCATCTTGACGTCTTCACGTGAGTCATTCTGCAATCTAGTCGATCTAGTCAGGACAATCGAAAAGATCAAAGCTGAAGATCGAGTAAACGAAGAAGATTAAGGAGTCAATCAATGCATAAACAGATCACAGCATTATTCGTTTCAGAACCTCATGGTGTTAACTACATGCTAAGTCAAGATCAATTCGAACAGATCGACGAATTTCACGTTAAGTTCGACGCTGTTCGCAACGTTACATTGAAAGATATCGTGATTCAGAATAACAATCCATTCGGACAGCCGGTGATGTTTGAATCTTTAGAAGTTAGACTGATCGAATCTGTCACAGCTACGATCGTAGATGTCTATGGTAAACTAGAAACTCGTAACGTCGAAGAAACAATCTTAGATCTAGAGTTTCTAGATATCGATCGTGAACTTAATCTTTACGATCGATTGATCAAAGCAATTCTAATTGATCGTCTGAATGAGTCTGAGCGATTCGAGAAGTTAGTCGGAAATATCGTAGTCATTGTCAGTTAAAGAAAGGAATTCATAAATCATGTCAGTATTTACTAAAGCAGATATCGAGATCGATACTTTTACAGAGTATCGTAAACATGGGGAATCAATTGAAGATCTATACGCTTATTTAGAAGACTTAAAGTCGCAAGGAGTCTACGTCGTAGACGTGACTCTAGTGTCAACTAGAACTTATGAGTCTTCATACTACGGAATTAAAGTCTACTATGAATACATGATTCGTTTGATTCGACCGAAGTATCAAGTCTACTTGACTGTTAATCGTCTAGATGATCGCGATTATTCGTTTTATTTTCATAGATCAGAATCTCTTGGATTCTTCAAATCTGCTGAAGAAGCAGAAAACGTCAGAAAAGAATCTCTTGCAAAAAGTACTAAAGACGTACAGTATATCGTAGATATCAAACGTTTCGAACCTCTAAATGAATCGATCTAACCGAAGAAGACACAGTTTGAATCTGTGTCTTTTAATTTGTCTTAGATTAAGGTTCATCTTATCTTCGCAAATCGTTAACACAGAGTCGATCTGTGATCTTAGATGATCAATAAAGTCTAAATCTTCGCTACGACACGCTTTGCAGATGTATCATCGAGTTTGAACGATGCGAGATTATTCCGATTTGAAGACGATCGTATCATAAATGCTAAAGAGACGTAGATAAAACCGCATATTTTCTAGCATTAAGAATATTCGACATTCTGATTCATTCCGATTTAGAACTGGAATGCTAGAATGTCGATAGCAAAATCGATCATCTGAAGAAAGAAATGCAGAGTATAGTTATCTCGTTCTTTAGAGTTAAGATTCTTTAAAAATTCCGATTTACTGAAAAACTTATATAAAAATATTTTCTTAAAAAACATCTGATCTAGATTATATAGTAAAAATTAAGTTTCGATTAAAAATCTCGGATTTCGGAATGTCTTCTTATACGGAGTTCGCAGATATAGATTACTGCAATAGTTAACATTCCATACGATTCTTTCAAAACGGAATGTGACTAGAGATATCGGCTGTGTTAGCATCGTCGACCTTTTGATCTAGAATGAAATTTAGTTGTAACTAATCAAAGTCAAATCAGTAATGCACAGATCTAAAGTCTAATCGCAGACAGATCAGTTTCTAGAAGAAAAACTGAGTTACAGAGTTACATCTAGATATTTTTAGCTCATTTTATGATATAATAAATTT
>ENA-OWLX01000114-OWLX01000114.1-metagenome-genome-assembly--contig:-NODE-114-length-25453-cov-16.286243_pt1 | contig 25453 bp, 23 predicted proteins | sample MGYA00245351_ERZ651106 | MGnify/ENA primary metagenome ERZ651106 (study PRJEB26857, sample SAMEA4031768) | metagenome | biome: human; feature: oral; material: saliva | place: Philippines | collected 2014... | reverse complement strand
ATGGTTTATGACGATGTGGATCAGGCGTTCCATTTTCATAATGAGATTTTATGGTGCGTCTATCATAGCCTAATTCACGACCTAGTAAACTATAATTAGGTTTCAAATTGCAAGCCTCCAGAATGTCTCTTAATTTTGGTAAATCTAATAATGATGTTACAGTAAAAGAACTGTTAATATCGTATACGTATTGCATATTGTTATCACCTCAACTATAGTATCGGTGATACAATCAAAATTGTACATTCTTATATCATCATTTTTGTACATTCTTAGAGTATCATTTACAGTTCCATTCTAATAATTGAGAGTTATCTATAGAACCAAGATATATTTCCTCACCACGGATTAAGTCAGGAGCATTATTTTTTACATAATCAACAACTTTAAATTTACTTATAGAACCCCCTCTTCCAGTTGAGAGGGTCCCGTTATGTGTAATAACTATTTTATCGGTACGATAGTCATACTCACAAAAATTATCCATATTTAATTGCAACGAATGATGACGTCTTTCCCTATTCATAATAGATACGTTCAATTGTGTATTATATTCACCAAAGAGACTAAGACCTAAAATTTGATCTTTGTTCTTTCTATCCTTTGCAATAAATAAACGAGTCTTAATCTGATAATTATAACCAGCACTATTTCCAAATCTAGTTCGACCGGTTCCTCTATCCTCAAAAACACCAATCGATTCTAAAATATTTTTTTCGTTTATGGGTTTAAGCAAAATCAAATTCAAAAAATTAAGAGCAAAGGATTTTATAGGCTTTGGTGTCTCGCATCCGACATATACTCGAGTAAACGTATCTTGTAACTCATAAGACATGATTTCCTCATAAGAGTATGGCTCAAGTGGAATCCTATCAACAAAAGAAACTTTTGATTTTAAAAGGTCTTTATACGAGGAGATCTCTACAAGCTCAAAATTTTTCCCATTTTGGTATTTATATATAACAAGTTTACAACCATTAACTAGCATAATGTAATCAGCGCTAAGAATGTCTCTATATCTTTCAGCTTGTTCACGTACTTCATCACATGATATATCAACTTCTGGCGCTTTACATTCAATTACCATTAACGGTTTATTTTTTTCATCATCACGATAAACAACAATATCAGCTCGACCTCTAACCCCCTTTTTAACATGCGCCATAGTTTCTTCTACACGAAGCCTATTAAGAGGTACACCTAAGTAAGTAGATAAAAACTCAATTGTTTTTTGCCGCACTTCTTCCTCAGGTGTTTTAGGTACAAAATATTTACGCACTGGATCAAAATAAGATGTTGAACTTGGTCTATATTTATCTAACTTTATAGATTTAAATATTTTCTCAATATCATTCATAATAATATTCCTCTACAACAACACAACCGTATTTCATCTTTCATTCATTTTTAACATTATAGCATGAATAATTATTTCTTGTCTTTTTTATAGATATTAATACATATTAAACACAAAAAAGCGGATAGCTCATTACGAACTATCCGCTTATTTCTTTGGTGATCCAGGAGGGATTCGAACCCCCGACCCACGGCTTAGAAGGCCGTACTAAAATCGCTCAACCACGCTATTAATCGAGATTGACACACTAACGATAGCATATATAATTGCGTAATTTGGTTATTTTTTCTATACTATCGCATCAGTATTTGTCCTTATTAAAAACACCACCTAAACAACTTTAATGTTGATTTAGATGGTGTTCTTTATCGTTATGATACTAAAACTAATAGGCTTCTAATCAAAAGATTCTCGTTTCCATTCATCCAACTGTTCACGTAAACTACCTACTATTTCCATTTTGATTTCTAATAGACTGCGTCCTTCAGGAACTTTAATAGATGCTAGTAGATCGTTATAATCAGGAATCACCTCATCATTAGGATTATAGCGCTTAAATACACTAAGAAGTATATTTATATCTAATCCACGAGGCTCTGCATATTGTTGGATTTTCTTTACAAGTATACTTTCTTTCCACTCAGAAAAAGCTTCTTCAATATCCTTATTTGCAGGAATAAGACCAGGGACTAAAGTCTCATCTACAAATTGGAGCAATAAATTCGCAGCTTTAGCTTCACCTAACGCTTCTAGTTGGGCAATTTGTTCATGAAGTAAACGAAGTGTTTCATCATCAACACATTGTACACTACCTTCTGTATGTACTCTATTTCCAATTAACTTCATAACTGTGGCTGCTGTGATTAACTCAGTGCCCTCAAGTTTAATATCACCTTGCATTGGATTAATAGAACCACCATCAGTTTCTTCAGCCGGGAATAAATTTCTGTATGCACCAGCATATCTCTGCCACTCGGCTAAAGTAATACCAAAGGCATCATCATCCCATTCAAAAACATAATACTGTTTAACTCTATTAAGTTGAGCTGCTGCAGCACGATAAGCTTTCCCTATGATGGCTTTATAATCTTCATCATTTTCATAGATTTTCCAATCTGCTGGATTTGGAAATACCGACTTCAACTCAGAAACAGCGTTTGCAAATTTAGCTACAGCTACATCATATTCATCAACAATCGCTTTGGAGTTTTCACCGCCACTACTATATAATGCTAATGCTCTATGAACATTATCCTCTGTAATTCTAGGATATTGGAAATTAATAATAGAACCGAACTCTTTATCTTTCCCATAAATACGATTAGTACGAGAGTAAGCCTGAATAAGGCCCTGTAACTCAAGGCTTCTATCAACATATAATGCATTAAGATACTTAGAATCATATCCAGTAAGCATTTGGTCTGCAACAATGACTAAGTCAATATTATGAGAATTCCGAGCAGAACCACCTTGTGCAGCTCGAGTTATCAAATCTGCAAAATAAGCATTAACCCCATATTTTGGATCATTTACGTCAAAATGTACTTCTGTAAATGTTTCATAATCCTCAAACATTTCAGCATATGCAGCTTTGTCATTGCCAGATGGATCATTCTCATCGCCCATACTAAACGTCATAGCAACATTGAAGTTAATCTCACGCTCTGCGATTTGTTTTTTAAATTCGTGATAATAGTCAACAACACGTTTCTTTAGTCCTGCTGTTAATATAGCATTAAAGAATCGATTTTTAGAGGTATGGTCCCAGTCATCTAAAATTCTTGTTACTACACGCTTAATGTGTTCTGGATTATTATAGTTTAATACGTCTAACTTTTTAGCTGCTAATTCAATCTGAAGCTCACTTAAATTATTAAACTTCTTCTTAATACCATCTTTAGTTTCTTTTGGATTCTCTTGTTCATAAGCATCCATTACTTGAATTTTTAATGTCTGATAACTAGTAAATTCACCAGTATTTACATAATCTATATTGAATCCTAATACATTACCATCATTAATAGCCTCATTGATAGTATATTGGTGCAATAATGGGCCAAATAGCTTCTCAGTAGTATTTATTAATTCAGATTGTTCATTTATACGCCCATTAATTTGGTTCTCTTCAAACAATGGTGTACCGGTAAAGCCATAAAAAAGAGCGTTATCTTTAAAGTAATCCTTAATTAAATGCATCATATCACCCATCGTAGTTCTATGTGCTTCATCAATAATAAATACATACTTTTTATCTTTGAGAGATGTATCTTTACTATCTACTAATTCTTTAACAAGATTAGCCATCTTATAGGTAGTTGTTACAACTATACCTCTTTGATCATTCTTAAGACTTTTTCCCAAGGCATATGTATAGGCAGTACCATCCACTTCAACAGGTTCATATGCAGCATAAGCCTTAAAAGACTCCGCCGTATGACTATCAAGTTCACGGCGATCCACCATAAATATAACCTTATCAAAGCCTATCCGAGTTGATAAAAATAATGCTGTCTTAAAGCTGGTAATTGTCTTCCCAGAACCAGTTGTATGCCAAACAAAGCCCCCATGCTTAATCCTATCTTTATTATCAGCACCTAACGCTGCCAATTCTACCGCTTGAAGCGCATATACTTGATATGGACGCATCAACATATGTTTTCTATTTTCAGGATTTACGGACTCATCAATTACCAAATAGTCACCTACCATTTGATGGGCCATAGGAATCATTAAGAAGTTTTGTATGATTTTCTTCCAATCATTGATAGGTACATTATTTTTATCAGCCCAATGGAATACAAAGCTTGGATTAAAATCCTTTAATGATTTTGGTGTGGCAAAATAACGTGTTTCTATTTCTGACATACATACCATCATTTGAGAAAACGCTAGAAAATTATATTGATATTCACCATCCTCATAGTATCGTTTAAACTGTCCAAAAGCATAATCTAAACTTTTATCACTACGTTTTTGCTCAATATTAATTAATGGTAAGCCATTAATTAGTAAAATAAGGTCAAATCTATTTTCACCTTTACTACCATTTTTAGGAGATGTAACTTCCCTAGCAATCTTATAAGAAGAGTCTCCACCTGCGACTTCAGCCTTTTTAAAAATAGTAAGTGTTACTTGTTTACGGGTTACATCAGGATTAGAATCACGATATATTCCATCAATCTTTCCCTTAGAATCTTCCATAGCTAAAATCTTGGCAGCTTCATAAGAGTTTGCTATTTGATTGACCTGTTGCATAACTTGTTTAAACTCATTATCTGTTAAAGGTACATTTTCCAATTGGTCTGCATTTAGTCGATTTAACTCTTTGCGCCAATTATTAATCAAATCTTGTACCGTAACAAGATGGGTATTACCATTTAATTCCTCAGGAGCCTCCCATTTATATCGTTGTAACTCTTGAACAACCTTTTCCTGGAAAGCTTTCTCTAAATGATCTTTTTTCTTGTTCCCCATAACACACTCTCCTTTTAAACAAACATCTCATTTAGATAAGCTTGTTTAAGATTTTTAAGTTTATCAAGCTTACGCTGATGAAGGGTAATAGAGTCATCAATAGACTTAAATACCTTCGAAATTTTTATTTGCTCTTCTTTACTTGGAACTGATAACACTAAATTCTCAAAGGACTCTCTAGCTATGTAAAAGATTGTCGACCCCGCAGATAACTTTAATAATTTACCTTTAGTTGTTGGTGCTTCAAATAAAGAATATAAGAAATCGATTTCAAAATCTTTGTTAGGAACTAGGCCTATAAAGGTTTGGTTTGTAATCAAGTCATTAGTAACAATCGCAACTACACCAAATGTAGCACTAGCCGAAACAATTAATGATCCTCTTGGTATAACTTTTAAGTTCATTGATTTTATAGTTTTATCTGATACAAATTGGCCAGATAAACTAGTATTTATATATCTTCCTTCAATATCCTCAATTCGAGTCCAAGGGGTTGTACCAGAAAAAACTTTCGGCTTATCTCTCATAGGTACAATAAAATCATTAAAAATATATATTAACTTACGCTGTTCCCAAGCATCAGTAAAGCCTTTAAATCTACGTTTAGGTTTATCTTGACCTTCTTCTGGAAACATTTCTTGTAATAATGCTTTTTTAGTAGCTTGTAATTTATCAAGCTTACGCTGATGAAGGGTAATATCTAAATTAAGTGATTTAAAAAATTGACCGATTGCTTTTTGTTCATCGAGATTAGGAAGTAATAGTTGTAGCTTTGAAAATGTAGGATATTGAACACGTTGTCGTTCAATCAATGACCCTGTAGCATAATTTTTATACATTTTCAAACTTGAAGGTAATAATAACACTTCTTTAAGAAAATCTGTATCAATATTTTTATCATAAACTATTGATACATAGTACCCAGAAACAGCTATAGGATAAAGTCCAGTATAAATATCTATAGAACCTATAGTTATATTCATTGGATTATAAACAAGTGTATTAGTTTCAATGCGCTTAAACTGATCTTTTTTCTTTACCAAGAAATCCCGTTCATATCTATCGGACTTTTCTATTAAACCTGCTTCAGCGGTTAGTGACCATAAAGGTAACTTTGCATCTTCAGGATTTACAAAAGTATTAATTTGATTGGTAAAATCACCCAACTTACGCTGTTCCCAATCGCCAGCATTAAGAAACTCTTTAAAGCGGCGTTTAGGCACCATTTTCTTTGCTCCACTCATCATTCCAACACCAACTCTTTCATCATTTCTTCTAAAGATTTTTCTAAATTATTAATTTCTAAATCAATAGATTGTAATGTATCAGAATACCGTTCATTAAGCATAGAAAGGATATCTAATTCTTTAAGAACAGGAGCCTCTAGGATTTTACCAATATCGTTTGTAATAGTACCAAACCATTTATTCCACATTAACTGATCGATTTCTTCATGAGTTAATGTTTCAAATCGAGCATATACTTTTTCATCAAGACTCTTTCTATCATCTTTAATAGATTTCTTGAGTTTTTTAATTCGTTCTAAAAGATCATATGTCTTTTTCACTAACTCAAATGATTCATCAGTTTTAGCTAATTTCTTTAAAGTCTTATTTACAAGTGCTGCATCAAAGGCATCTTTAACTTCATCGTCATCATCTCTTTTGAGTAAATCGTTTAAAGCATAATACTCATCAGTTGCTTCCTCTTTTGCTGCTTCTATTAACTCACCCAACTCTGCTTCTAAAGAATCTAAATCCGATTGATAACTATCTAGTTTATCTCGTTCTTCACTAAATAAAAAATGCTCAATAAAATCATTCGGAATTAAACGACCGATAACTCCATCTGGTTCAATACGTTTAGTCTTACCACTACCTTTTGTTACCATATGTGGTTCGGTCATGATAGCAGCGTCATAAAAATTATTTCCTGCAATAATTTCTAAATCTGTAGTAAGTTTTTGATGCCATAATTCGGCCACAACTTGATATGCTTCATAAGAATCAACCCAGGAAATATGTGCAAAAAGATTTTTTGCATCATCTAACATAGCAGCTTTTAAATCTGCAAAATTCGTTTCGGAAGATACGGATTTCAGGATATTCCAATATTTTTCAACAAATGTATTGATATGCGCTTCTAATGTCTTACGTTCAGTTTCTATATTAGGACTTTGTAAAACTTCGGCTTGCAAAGAGTCAATAGCTTCGACTTTATAAAAGCCTTCACATACTTCGCTTAAATGATTTTTTACAATGTCTTGTGCAATACTCATGATAATCGGAAGTCGATTAAAATCATCTTTAGGAATACCACCATATAAATGACCATCAACATGATGAGGAATTTCTGTTTCTATCGCTTCAACATAGCGAGGGATATTAAGGTTGTAATCATTTCGTTTTATTTCTTCTAAAGAAGCTAAGTGGCTATAGCTTTCAGTTTCAACACGGCTTGTATAGATTTCAATAATACGAGCAATATCCTTGTCTTGAAGCATATTTTGAGTCTTAACTTTTACAAAATATTTAGAAGCATCAATCATTACTATCGGTTCACCAAGAGATCGATTTTTCTTTAATACAATAACGCATACAGGAATACCTGTATTGGTAAATAAGTTACTAGGTAGACCGATTACTGCATCAATATAGTTTTTATCTATAAGACGTTTTCTAATAGCACCTTCTGCCCCACCACGGAAAAGAACACCATGAGGTAATACAATAGCCATGGTCCCTTGTTGTCCGAGATGGTATAAACCATGAAGTAAAAATGCATAATCACCTGCAGAATCAGGTGGCATAGCCCCAACAAAAGAAAAGCGTGGATCAGATAGAGTTAATCCTTCGCTATTCCAATTTTTAAGAGAATAAGGTGGATTCATAACAACAGCATCAAATTGGCACGCCTCATTTGGTCTTTCTGGATCTTCTGGCCAATCTTGTGCCAAAGTATCTGCATTCCGAACAGTCATTTTCTCTGGTCGTACACCATGAAGGAGCAAATTCATACGTGTTAAGTTATAGGTTGCTGTATTCTTTTCTTGACCATAATACATTAATTCTTTTTGTGCTTGTTGAGATAAATGCTGCTTCACCGTCAATAATAACGAACCAGAACCAACAGCAGGGTCATAAATAGATACTATAGGGCCTGATGTAGCTACTACTTGTGCTAATACTTCACTAACTTGTCTTGGTGTGTAGAATTCACCAGCCTTTTTACCTGATTCCATGGCAAACATGCCAATTAGGTATTCATAGGCATCACCTAAAATGTCACTTTTTTGTAATGCCACCATATTTAAATCAGCAAAAAGTGCTATTAAACTCTTAATATTTTTACTACGTGTATTAAGGTCTTTACCTAAAGCTTGATTCGTAAGATCTAAACTAGAGAATAAGTTTTCAAAGTCATCAGGATTCTGATTACTTGCAATCGTCCGCTCAAAGTTATTAAGTGAATCAGTCACTATCTGTAACTCAAATCTACCTTCATTAATATCTTTCATCCATCGTTGATAAAGGTATTCAGGTGGTATATAGTATCCAAGAGGTTGGCGAATTAGTTGAATATATTTATCTTGAAACGCCTTATAAAGCTTCTCATAATGCTCTAAAAGCTCTGCTTCTGTTAAGTCATGCAACATTTCTGTAGCACGGACTTGATCTAAAGTCTTATCACTCAAGAACTTATAAAACATAAGCCCCAACATATAATCCATATATTGGCTAGCATTCATAGAGCCACGCAGCTCATTAGCTCCGTCCCATAAGCGTTTTTTTATTTCATCCGATGTAATCACGTGTATACCCACTCCTACTTTTGTTTACTCTAATTTAGCATACATTCACCTTCTATTTTATCATTAAGATACAAGTTCATCCTATGGGAATAATTGTAAAGTTAACATCAGGATCCTATTATCTAGTCGCTATAGTGCTATCTGTAAAAAAATAAAGGTACACTTGACTGAATAAGTGTACCCTTTACGTTGCTAACTTTATATTTTCCATATTTAGTTTTTATATAAATCTTTGGCAATTTCAAATAACTCTTCCTTTGATGATATATCATGTGCATAGACACGATTTAGCGTTTCAACATTAGCATGCCCCAAAAATCTAGCTATGGTAGTATCAGGAATTCTTTTCTTCTTCATTATAGATGCCAGCGTGTGTCTAAAAACATGACTAGTAAGTCTTTTAGTAATACCAGCTTGTGTGGCTACAGAAGATAAATAGCGATTAAAATTGTGTTTTTCTATTGGACCTGTTTCAGACCGATTAATAAACAGCCAAGCCTTACCTTTTGCCTTTAACTTTGCTGCTTTTAATAAGGTAATTAGATTAGCATCTTCAACAGGAACATCACGTCTACTTGTTATCGTCTTTGTATCCTTTCGACCATACTCCGAAGAACTTATTTTGCCCCATGATCCAGTAATATGAATTAAAGCTCTATTACCATTCAGGATTTCTACATCCTCTGGTCTCAAGGCCTGTAATTCACCAATCCTCATACCTGAGGCTAAGAGTAGTTCTATCGCCCATTGATTAGGACTTCCCACAATTACCTTTCTAATAGCAGTTACCTCATCACAAGTAAGTGCTTCTTTAGTATGTCTTTTCACATTTATTTGTGGTCTAACTAATCGTTCTGAATAATTACAACGTATTGCACCAATAAGACTAAGGCGTTGTAACGTTTGACGCAAAATAACCATATGATTTTTTATAGAAGAGTCACGAGTATCTAAGTAATCCTGTAAATCTTCTACGGTTAATTCTTGTACCTTTATACCTCCAAACCAGCTTTCTAAAGGGCCATTGATAATAGCAAGATACAGTTCTTTTGTTGCTACTTGATTATCTCTATTAATAAAGAATTCACGACAAAAGCTAACATACGACTGTTTCATTATACGTTCTGCAAGAGTCGTTACGCTTTCTTCTGTTGATCCATTTAAATATTGAGTTTTAAATTCTCCATTAGTTCGCTGTCTAATCAGTTTATTACGCTGATTTTCAGCTTCTACCTTAGAGACGAAACCTTTTCCCTTATAATAAACAGATTTGCCCTGGTTATCATAGTATAAAGGGAATTTTTTAATATAGTAATAGCGATTACCACTTTTTTGAAGAACGGAAGTAATAACCCCTATCGATTTAGGGATTGATTGACATTCGGTCTGTTTTAAGGCTTTACCTTCAGTATACCTATTGGTAAAATCAACTAACACAGAAGGGTAGCATTCCCTAATAAAGTTAGTTGCTATATCTTCAGGTATGACTAACGATCGCCCTACACGTTTTACGTCAACCATAAAGCCTGAAGACTTAAGCCCTTTTCGTATAGTCTGTGGGGATAATCTCAAAAAACTAGCAAGTTCAGAAATGAGGAGCCCACGATATGTAGTTAACATAGGCTCATCACCCCTTTCTTACTAACTAACTACATTAAAAAGTAGTGTCCTGTACCTTATGTCCATCTATATAATGGAAATACTCCTTAGAGCCATCTTCAAAGATTTGTATAGCAGGACCAGATGGCTTATCATTTATATAAGTAAATTCTATTCTGCTACGATCTAGGCACCGCATGACTGCCTTGCCTTGACGCATGCCTTGATTATATGAGAATTCAATAGAAGTACCATCAGTCATTGTAACGGTAGCTTTTCCTGTTTTTACCCCCATTTTATATCGACATGAGCATAAACCCTCTTCTATATATTCGATAGCAGCGCCATTAAGTAAGCCATCTTTAAAGGTCCAAGATAATATCGGTCCTCCGGGAAAGGCATAAGTAAATATGCCTTCTAAACGACCATTTTTATAATAACAATGTGCTTGTGCTCCTGTTTCATAGAAACGACAAGCATCCCCGTTAGCTACGCAATCTTTTATCCGTAACTTATATCGTTCCGTAAAATGTCCAAAGTAATCTTGTCCACTGCGAAAATCTTCTCTGTAGCGCATTACCATTCCCCTTAAAGTAAATTAATTACTTTTACTAAATTAGTAGTTTGAATAGATTGATTAATTTGTCTAGGTTGGATTGCATAATCAGTAATTACCATAGGCAGATCAAAAATTTCACTTCCCGGATTATATTGATTAACCGCTTCTTGAAGCATGAATTGATTCATCATTTTTAGCATCTCCATCTTTGGACCAATTTGGAGATATAAGAATCCACTAGTTGAATTCTTCTCCATAAAAGCATTAACCGAATATGATTGTTCACATTTGATACAACCAAATTGTTGATTCGTAATGAAAAATATTGCAAGTTCTTCAACTTGTGTGTCATTCTTTTCATTTTCAACTGCATAACTTAACCCTGTACTAGTATCATTCATAGTAATTAAGCTTGTAGAGTTTTGATTTTTTAAAAATTGTGTTGTTTCCATTAGTTTTTACCTCCTAAAATTTCTTTGGTATCATTTTTGACGATATTTATGGAAAACTTCATCAAGTACGGACGTTTAGGACGTGCTAAACGGTCTTTTGAATATCTGTGACTATTACTATCAACTAGTAATCCATGTTTATATAGGTCTTTAATCATAAGATCTTTATTACATGCATCCATTGTTCCTTGATAGTAATCATCAATCTTATCAAATACATTTGTTGGTATAAGATAGATGAATTCACCATCATAATAGCCATCACAGTCTTGCTTCCGAAAATACTCTTCGGACGAAGCAATGACAACTTTGTCATCACTTATCAAGATATCTAAGGCCCGACAAAAAATCTCCGTTGGTGTATGACTTTTCATAAATGCATCTGCCTTAATAAAATATTGATCAAGTGCATCACGAGATATAGTCCCACCAACTGCTAATCCTGAATCTTGGCAAAATTGTTGAAATAAAGCTAAGAGCAGAATAGCAATTCGCTTAGAGTCTTGTAACCGTGGTGACTCAAAAGAATGATTTCCTGTTGAACGGAGTGCATTAAATGAGTCTTTTAACCAGAGAATCAGACCTTTTTGCTTAGCCTCTATCCAACGAATAAAGGCTGAATAGAATGATTTTGCCAAGGTTTTATCTCTAGAAAGGGTCCACAATGAATCTTCTTTACAAATATCACCAGGTTGTAATTCAATAATCAGGCTTCTTGCATAAGATGATAAAGTACTTAACCCTAAAATCTCACCAGTGGCAATTGCTCCACCTGTATAGTGACGAGTAGGTAATTTTTTGCCTAAAGGACCTTTTTTATCCCTAAGTTTTAAATCACCTAAAATCCGTATCATATTAGTCGCTTTTTCTTCAAACTCTTTATCAACTCCGTGCTTGCCTTTAGGGTATAAATCATCGACTAATATTAATCGATCCTTCCCTTTTTCAAAGACATCTTCTATTGCAGGGAAGGTTGACTGGAATGAAGTAATATCTACCTTCGATTTTTCCAGTAAACAGCCTACTAAACTTTCAGCCAACGTAGTCTTTCCTGACTGAGTTTCCCCAACAAGAAATAACACTGATCTAAATCCAGGGATATCAGCCTCAGTTAATAATGGTTGAATATAGGCGCCTAATGAATATAGCAGTAAAATAGTTGCATAAGACGGATTTCTTAAAGAGCTAGTAAAGCAATTTAGGAAGTCTTGAGCCTTACTATAATCTACTTCTAATGGCAAAACACTATTAGTGCATCCTGGAATTCCTTGGTGAAGATAAATAAATTTATCTTCAATGCGAACCCAACCATAAACCTCATCATATTGTCTAGTCTTAGAGATACTAGGGTTCTGAGCTAGGTTAGCTAAATAATTTATAAATTCTTTTCGTTTATTAATTGCTAGCCCAGTAATAGATTCACGTAGGAAATCTGCACAATCCCAATATTCTCTTTTTTTGACCATGACGTCATGATTCACATTATTTAGGCTTATACTCAAATGATAATAAGGTTCATAAGTCTCATTTGAAGAATAAACATCAACTTCACTAATGATCTGTATATTTCCATTTGTAACAAGAACTGGTTCACCATGCTTATCATTAATATATACACCTCCATGTGGATTTAATAACACTCCCCCATCTACCTTTTTGGGGATAATGGATTGTTTTGCACGAGTTTGTTCAACTCTAGAATTATAAATATCTCTACTTAAAGGTATTGAATTTACTTTTGTAGGATCGATTTGATATCGAACAAACTTTGTTGGACTTACCGGTAAATCTAGATCTACACAGGTGTTAGAAGAACTAGGTTCAGCTTGCTCCAAAAATAGCTTGTAACTATCACCTCCTGTATCTACTGAACGTCTAACTCTTCGTTTAACTGGGCTAACTAATCGATATTGGTCCAAAAATTCTTGATTTTGATCCATATATTAAGGCTCCTTTCATAAAAATTTAAAATTCACTTATTAATAAAGTGATGGTCGTACGATCAAGGTAATTATAGTCTACCTGCCTAAGAATCAATACCGGAACATTTTCAACAATTAACTTAAGTTCAAGTTTTTTCACTTTACTGGTATTATAAAATTAAAAATAAAGTTAAAAAGGAGCATAGATATGGAGATAAAATGGTATAAATTACTGAATAAAACTGATATAAACCCACTTGGAGTAATTCCTTATGGATACCTACAGGAAAGAACAAGCTTAGAAAATATATCAGAATTAGGACAAGTACTAGTTTCAGAAACAGAATTTGGTAATGCATTTGACGATAATGTAATACAAGAAAATAAGGCCCTCAATATTTGGAGGCCTAATTTTAAAAATTTACAAGATTTATTTGGAAAATTTGAGACATGGAACGGTCATATTGACACACTAACTAAGTCTGAAAAAGATACTTTCTTAAGAGACTATTCGAGTGATTTAAAAGATGACTTTATTACTTACGCCAAAGAAATTCTTCCTAATATTGAATGGGATAAATACCTAGTAAAAGGTAAAGCTGGAGATAAATCCTCTAGCCGTGGGCATCGTGTCCAGTCTTCTAAATCTGTTACAGCTTATAAAGGCGATACACTCTCTCTAGACAATTTAATCATTCTATTACAAGGTTTTTATATAGAACGTGCTGCTCGCTCCTTACTTAATAAAGGGATTGCAACCAAATCAATAGATTTATCTCCATCTGCTGATAATATTAATTATCAGCAAAATTCAATCCTTCACTCACCATCAAAACATTCACGCAAAAAAGATCACAATAAATTTCAACTGGCAGGATTAGCTCTTACCCATTCTACAGATACTGAAAGTACTTATTTACAAAAATATTATGCTTTATTATGGATTCAACTTCGCCCCTCAACTGAAGAAGCTTTTCTTATTGAAGCACTATTAAATAATCTAGTAACTCTAACAAGAACCCCAAATATGCAGATTAATTTACGTTATAATTTTGAAGAAACTAAATCTCATCTCTACGATCAAATTCAATCTTATATTGAAAAGATATCATTAAAAGGACTGATAATCTGCAAGTTCTACTTAGATGATCTAATTATTCAAAAAGACTGTTTTGAAAAATTATGGCAAATTACTATAAAATCCATAGAAAATCCCGACTCTAAAATACAGCTTTTAGAATTAAACTTACCAAAATTAAACCAAATAATTTCCAAATCACCCCAAGCTTCCCTACAATATATAAAAGAACAACTCAACATCACCGAAGAGTTTAATCCACCAGAATGGTTGAAATCTCTATATCAAAATATTATCGATTCATATAAATTCGATAATGTCATACCTAAAACATCAGACACACTCTCTAATGAAGACAAAAAATTTATTAGCCAAAATCTATCTATACCGATAAAGAAAGGAAAAGTTAATCAACAGATAATCCTAAATTACCTATATACGCTCTCAATAAAAAACCTTATTGGAAAAACCCCAAACATAGAAAATCACGACAGACTCCTATCTTTTATTCTCATAATGCTCTCAGTTATTTCTAAAGAAATCTTTTGTAATTCAAAAGTAATACCACACATTAACATATGCCATAGAATTTTTGGATTTGAAAAAGATATAAATCAACCCCATAGGGACTCTATATACACAATTTTGACTCGTTTCTTTAAGGCTAACCCTAAACATAGCAGCCCAATGAAAGAAGAAGATTTAGATTTAGAACAACTCGACGAAATTAAGAACAGTTTTAATCAAATGGCCCAAGAACTTCTTACTAAAGGTTTACTAGAACAACAAATAGTCTTCCAAGATTATATGGATCAGATAATCAGTAAAATAAACCAAGATAATCCAAACTGGATAAGATATAAAAATCCGCTTCAAGAAATCGTTCTATTCTTTTTGCAAGAATTCACACAAGAGGTAACCAATAGCGTACTTCATAAACACAATATACTTAACCATCTCGAGTTCAAAGAAAAACTTAATAAAGCTCATAAAATTGTACTAATAGGATACTCTAAAAATTTAGCTAACCATTGGCAAATTCAAAATACCAAATAAGATCTGTCCACGCTGTCCATTAAAACTATATGTATATAGTGCGACTTTTTCATAGTATTATATTTAAATTGATTGGACATGCAGGACATTTTCATAAATTATAACTTTAAAATTGTATATACAAAGCTCTATCTTGCTTAAATAAGATTAATAGCCATTACGAGGTATAGGCCGCAAGCCGGTACTCGTAATGGCTATTAATTATTAAAATTAAATTTGCCTCCTACATATAAGTAATGCCTAATAAAGGAAGATAATTTATATTAAATATAGGAGGTCACTATGGACTCTAAACAAACTACAGCTCAATTCCGATTAACTTATGAAGAAAAATGCACTTTAAAAAGGTTAGCTAAGGCATCTGGTTTAACTGAATCAGAGTATATTAGAAACCAAATCTTCAATCCAGATAAGCTTCATATAAACCCAAAGGCTAAGATGATTAGCGCGTATCAGGGTGAGATTTATAAACTATTAATAAAAATAGAACGCGCTAATCCTGAACAAGCACAGCAAATTACAAATGCTTTAAAGGCATATGTATTAGAGATAACCAAACAATTAGGAGTATAATCATGTCAATTATCAAATTCTCCAAGGATACGAAAAAACCTTACGCTGCAATCTATAATTACATTTGTGATCCTCTAAAGACAGATTCATCTATGATTTTCACAAATATGATGATTTCGCCTATTACAGACATGATATTATTACATCAACTAAATCCTGGTTATAAACCAAAATCTTTTTATAAGCATATCATTGTCAGTCTCCATAAATTAGACGGACTAAATAAAAGTCTAATGCGTGACTGCTTCAAAGAGATTGGTTATATATTAAGTCATCAAGGACAGTTTCCATTCGTTGCAGCAATTCATTATAAAGGTGACGAACAAAGTGGCGTTGGAGTTCATTGTCACTTCGTAATTTCTAAAATAAACCACTATCAGCAGAAATATGAACAAAAATATATGATATATGCATATAAAAACACTATAAATCTAATTTTACAAAAATATGGATTCTCACAGATTCAATCTTATAACCCTTCAACAAAAACTATATAAAAAATAAACCACTTCTATTTTGTGGATTTTAAATCCAATAGATAGAAGTGGTTTTATTTATTTTATATGACTACTCATCATCCATTACTTGATCAACTATAGCTGCTAGTGCAGCAAGAATAATGGTTATAACTGCTTTATTCATATGATGCCTCCATTAGGCTACTCTGTGATGTTGCTTTTGACAATTCATACATAATGCTTCGCCATAATTATTTAAAGAATACGAATGAACTTTACTTGTTATACCAGTACCACAATCACTACATACAAAAGCTTGATTACTAGAAGCACTTTTAGGCTTTGATACATGATTTGATGTATTAAGCTTTGACTGTACTATGGGTGTTGATGTTGTAACTCGTTCATCAACAAACTTATCTGCTTCTGGATCATTCCCAGTAGCTACACACAAAGATAACATGTAAGCATATTTAATTGCTGCAGTTTCAGCCTTCATAACTGCCTTATCACCACTATCTTGCCCTGAACCAATACCCGTAAGCACTACACTTTCATTTGATTCACAATCATGTAAAGTAACATGAGCCTTAATTGTTGCCAGCTTATCTATATTTCCTTTTGCAGTTGAAACTTCTCGCAAATCTAATAGCTCAATATCTACAGTAGTAGCAATTTGTAATTCACAAAGAGCCGTATTTACCATTTCTAATAAATCAGCCGACGTTACATATGTATATCCATGAAATTCATTAATCCCACTCTTAGCAATATATCTACACTTATCCATAACAAGTGCTAATTTTTTAAAAATTGTTGATTCCATTCTATTTTCCTTCTCTCTTAATAGATACCTAATAATTGATATGCCATGCCTACTAGAGCCTGAGTAAACACATCATCGACAACTTCTTCAGATAGAGAATTATCAAGAGCAATGGGTTTTAACTGTATTTGACGATAATTAGATAGTGCATTTTTCCAATCTTCCTCATTGTGTGTAACGCTAAGATAAACTGAAGGATTGCTCATTCTATTCTCTATATCTAAGGATTGTAAGCGAATAAGAAAATCACTAGCACTTTCATTATCACCTAGGGTTGCTTGTGCAAGTAATAATTCATGCCACCATAAATACCCTTTTATACCTTCACTTGTTTCAATAATAGAAATTAGAGAATTTTCTGTTTTCTGATGATTTCCCTGTAATGGATGTGGCCAATAGTCAATTACAGAAAACTTAGACTTCTTTTTATACAATGCAGACGAAAGATCACTAATAACACTAACAGGCATTGATACCATATACAAATATTCACGCTTTCCAATAGTACGTATAATAAAGTCTTGTACATCTTTCCTATGCTTTCCTAAAATCCTATTATATTGCTCACTAGACACAAATTCTGCTAGCTCTATACGATTACCTTTATCTTCCATGGGCAAAAGATGCGTAGTAACAGTATCAGTAGATACAATTCCAAATTCAGTTGTTCCATCATCCAGCACTTGAAATACATTTTCTAATTCATCAAACAGCTCATCCTCACGATTTAGGTGATATATTTTCTCCATAATGGCACACCCTTTATCTGCATGGAATCGTGCCCCATAAATCTTATCTACATCCACAATAATACAACCTACTTTTTTCATTTTATGTACTCCTTTTATGCAATTTCTTTTAAAATATTCATTTGTCCAGCTAGAGCTCTACATTGAGAAGATACAGAACAATACCCCTCACATTTTCTTCCATGCCAATTTTCTTTTGTAGAACACAAAGCAGGCACCTCATTGTTTTGAAGTGCCTGCTCTAATCGACTTGATTTAATTTCTATATATTTTTTTAGCCAATGATTGCTAATCTTATTGATTGGAATAAGATATACAGAATCGGTAATACCTCTTTCGGCTGCTATACGTAAACCAGAATCACGACAAAGGGCTTGAATCACCATATCTTTAACTTCATAGCCAGCAGATTCTAATAACATCCGATATGTATTTAACTGAATAGCCCAATCCATACGGTAATGAACACCATCATACCTAAATTCTTTTTTTGTCTTAGGTTGGCCTTTCTTAAGACCAGACTTATAGACATCACCCGTAGGAACATCTACTTTATAAATTCCTAATGCTTTCATCAACTTGTAGGAAGATGTAACCTTAAAGTCCCCTAGCGTATTATCTTCTTTAGTTAATACTTGACCGTATAAATCCATCTGTCCACTTGTATTCGATGTATATAATCGCTCCTCTGAAAGCATATTACCATCTGTATGGTTTTCATTTATCGTGTGAACAGCAGTACCATGGATCGCATATAGTTGGTCTTTAGGATTTACAGCATACTCATATGTCTTTTTTAAGTACTGTTCTCTAGTACCTACTAGTAATTCTGTAATAGATGGTTTATCTAACTTTCTATCTAGGCTTTTAGCGATGGCTCTAAGTGTAGGTAAAAACATACACCTTTTATTTTCAGAGCAACTTAATAAACATTTTTTAATAGGTACTGTTTGTCCTGATGGACAAATAAATTGTGTAGCTGGCATAGTATAACCTCCTTTTTATCTAGCATTAAGCATAAAGACATTCTTCTGGTAATTCGAATTCATGAATATAACAACCAAAGTTATCATTACGTGTTTCTAACCAATTTTCTAATTTTGTAAGCATTGTCTTATGCTTATCTTCTCGATTAATCCCTGCTTTAGAAAATTTAGTTATCAAATATTCTTTTAGATTATCCTCATTAGAAAAATATTGATCTTCCTCTTCGTTACCACACCAATAATAGAAAAGATATTTATTATCTAGAAATTTATGCTCAACATCACTATTTACATAAATTTCCATTCCTGGTTCCTCTGCTGTATACACATATTGAATCTCTGAAAAAGCATCAGCGGATAATAGTAAGTCAATATCTTCTATATGTGGCACCCACGCTGCCTCTGTATACATGTGAAAAAAATACTCATCGTCCGCTTTTTGAAGCTCGCTACAATCTATAATAAAGTTTCGTTTATCCTTAATAGTATCCAAAGGGGACTGATCCTCTAAGCATTGTAGTAATTTAAATAAAGTCGTATCACACTTGAAACTATTAAGTGTAGATTTCACCTGCTCAAAAAGCTTTACTATCTGTTCTCTATTTTTAGAGTAAAACACAATATCATTCATACAATAATTTGCCATAACAAAAACCTTTCATTTCAACCAATCAGAACCACCCGTAAAACGGGTGGTTTTATGATTCGCGACTACGTCGCGAAACAATCTAAAGACAATAAAATAAAAAAGACACTAAGACATACGTATTAATGCCTTAGTGCCTATAAATTTAGTTGCTATTTGTACGAGTAACAGGAGTATTAGTTGCTGCTTCTACGTATTTGTCGAGAGATTCGTCATTAAGCTTTTGTTTTAATTCAGCGGCTTTAGTTTTAAGGTTATCCTTCAAAGCTTCTAATTTAGCTTGATCCTCTGTATAAGTTTTATCTAATTCAGAAACCTCAATAAATTTAAAGGCAGACTCTTTGAACCCTCTGTCATCCACCGTATCTATGTTACCATCTTGATATGCATAGAATTCATTTACACCACTTTTAACTTGACGGTGATTAGCGACTTTGATGACAGTTGGAACTCCTTCTTGAGGTAATGCAGTACCTAACACATATTGATATGGGCGTCCAAAATAATAGTCTTCGTACTTAGATTTATCACTGCCATCGCTTGCAGCGCCAAAATTATTAATTAAATAAATAGAAAGATGTATAATCTTTCGATCTGCTGGAACTATACTAGCACCATTCTTTTTACGTTCTTCTTGTATTTTGTTTAGTTGAGTATATGCATCAAGCGTATCTTTTAAGTTCAAAACCTCATTATATACAGGATCATTTGGCAATGAACCAAGTTTCTTTGAGATTTCTGCTAAGTCTTTATCTGATGGTAATTTATCATTTGATAAATCATCAGCAATATCTTTGATATCGATTTTATCAAGAGCGATTGCTTGAGGATTATCAGGGCCACCACAACCAGCAATCAAAAAGATACTAGAGAGCATAGCCATTGCACCCAACAATGTATTTTTTAGTTGTTTTTTGGTCATATTATCACCTTTATCCGTTATTTATATTTGTCGTCAACCCATTCACCTTGGTACTCAATAGAACCATCCTCTTTATAGGAGGTACCTTGCCCTTGCCGAACTAAATCTGGTACAAAGTCGCTACTAGAGGAAGTTTCGTTGATATAATCACCAGAGTATTTAACTTGGCCATTAGAGTAATAAACTTGTCCTTTGCCTTTGATTAAATAATATTTAGTAGACGTTTTGTATTGTTGGACATCCTTAGGTGGCGCTACTTCAGTAATTGTATCAGCCTTAAAGATTTCTCGGGCCTTGGAGTCATAAACGATGTATTTGTTATCTGGAATGGAAACTTCATAATATTTGTGTTCATCAGCATAGCGTATATAGTGCCCGTTTAATTGTGATATTCGAATCTCTGTAGGTTCTGGATCTAAGATAGTCTCCACACTAGCATAAATTAGTTCACCCTCAGCAGCATCAACAATTTTTTGATTATTCATTGTATATAAAATACCTGGAACTTCTTTAGGATTAGCAAAATTACCTTCACCTATACGAGCACCATCAGAAAAAATATATGCTGCTACGCCATATCCGCTAAGGTGACCTGCATTAAATTCTCCTACAAATCGAGGTGCTTTAGAGACACTATCGTAGATTACGCCCCATCCTGTTGGACGTCTATCTGGCGTTAGATCACCTACATAGATAGGTCCAAATCCTGAATCTACACTACCAGGTTTAGCTACAATTTCGCCATTTTCACGAAGTTCAACTCTAACACCTTTCTTAGAGTCGGAATTTTTTAATAAATCAGCTACTTTTTGATGATTGTTTGCATAGGTAGACAATCCTACTTGCTCAGAGAAATATAATGCTCTTCCTATAGCAGTATTAGTAAGGTTCTTAAAAATATTGGAATCACTTTGAGTTTCTGATGTATTACTTGCAGTTGCTGCTGGCGTAGTATCTTTGTTTGTGTCAGAACCACACCCTGTAATAAGGGTGAGTCCTAATAATGCACTGATCCCTACAGTTACGATTTTTTTCATGTTGATATATCCTTGTCTTCTTATACAAAATTAGTTATTTGTGTTTAAATCGCTATTATTTTCAGAGTTGGTAGTATTATTATCTGTTTCAGGTTTAGCACTGAAAATAGCAAAGATAATAAAGCCAATAACGATGACGATAATAGTCCCAATAATATAATAGGTCATCAAGAATTTTTTGATTGTTTCAAGAAAATACAAATATACTAATTCGTACCCCAAAAAGAAGTACATAAATGTTTTTACTTTAGCGTAAATGACCTCAGAGCGGCCATCAGAAATAAAGATAGTATCTCTAATATGCCATTATTTAGATCCTTCCTTATTTTCTTGCTCAATAACTGGACTTTCTATTGTTTCTTGGTTTGATTCTGTTTCATCTAAAGCGGTATCATCATTACTATCTTTAGAGTCATCACTTGCTATCCCCAAAACAATCAGAATAAATATTAGTAAAATAACGATACCTATAATAGTACCAATAATCCAATGGTTTGAGAAAAAGCTTATTAAGAACCACCAAATAAAATAGTTAATAAAGTTATACAAAACTGCAAAAATAATGAATGTCTGGATTTTCTTCCATAAGTAATCAAACGGACCACTTGTAAAGACTATAGAATTGCTATACCAGGCTTTAGTAGAACGCCAAGCTAACCATAATGCTATAGGTGAGAAAAGTAACATAATAACTTGACTGATTGATTGAATTGTACTTTCTTCCATAAAAATCCCCTTTTCCTAACACTTTTTTACACTACCACATCTGCTTATCTTCCTCTGTAAAAGTAAGCAATAATACGACATCAATGCTCAACCCTTCGGCGATATCAAGTAACATAGATAAAGACACATTATTGTTATACTTTCCGCGTTCTATTCTCCCTAATGTATCAGCGCTAATACTGATTCTCTCTGCAAGTTCAGCTTGTGTGAACCCACGCAAAGTACGATAATAAGCTATTTTTGCACCTACTTGGCGAAAAATAATAGTTCTTTTCACATCCATGTCTATGACACCTCCTCTCTGTAAAGTACCACTATTATTTTTACATACTAGCCTTTTCATCTCTACAGCTATATAGCCCATAAATACGGATAAATAGAACGTTTTTCTGTATCTATAAAATGGAAAACCTATATAATTTGAGTTATCACCTTACATTTTCATCAGAAATATGGAATAGTTCACTATGTATTCAGATTTTCCCTTCTTCTGAAAAACTGTAATATCTACCAGCTCCAATAATAATGTGATCTAAAAGTGGTATATTAAGAATCTCACCTGCAACTTTCATATCTTTTGTAAGTTTACGATCTTCTTCACTTGGCTTAACACGTCCAGAAGGATGGTTATGGACAATGATAATACTTGCAGCTTTAAGCCTAATAGCCATAGAAAAGACACATTTGATATCTGTAATAGCAGCAGTTGTATGCCCTATTGATACATCATCATACTTAAGCAATTTATTATGATTATTTAAATACAAAACCCGAATATGCTCTGTCTCAAAATATTGCATATCTTGCATAGACTTATAGATATCTAGAGGCCTAGATGCATCAGATAATCCATTAATTTTCTTGGCTTCTAAGTCTTTAATTAATCGCTTAATAGCACGAAGTTTCTTCATTCCATTAGGCCCCATGCCATATGAATTTCTCCACTCAACATCTTCAGCCTTAAATAAAGCAGAATACCCATCACCATATGTTGTAATAATCTCCTCTACCGCCGTACGTGGTAATAATTCAGCTAAAATTTCAACAATACTACATTCAGACATAATAAAACCTCCTAAAAAAATAAATAACTAAGTCTTGATTCAAATAGATAATATACAATCGAATTTATCCACTATTACACACTAATAATGAAATTTAAACTAATTAGGGATAAAAAAAGCAACATACTATTAATGAATAAGAAAGGAGGTTGATGCGTAATGTATATCGACAAAAAAGTATTATATGTGGCCGAAGTAGCTTCACTATTAGGATGCTGTTCACAAGTCATATATCAACTAATCGATAGCGGTAAACTTGCTGCTTACAAAGAGCCTGGCAGAAAGTGCTGGCGTATTACAGAAGAAGCTCTTAATGAGTACCTTCAAAAGTGTCAGAAAGACTATAGCAATCAACAACGACGTCGTTAAATTATTTCTAATTACTATAACTCATTTAACATTTATAACCACCTTTTTTCATCACCAAAATAAACAATAAGGAGTACACTCAACATGGAGTTTAATGGTATTAACGAAATCTTAACCGTAGAAGAGGTTTGTGATATTCTAAGAATCGGTAAAAATGCTGCATACAACTTAATAAACTCTGGAGAAATAAAATGTTATCGATATAATCGGATATGGAAGATTCCTCGTATTAGTGTAGACGAATACATGGAACGTATGAGAAACAACTATTTCAAACATTAATAAAGCCCCATAGGCATATGCCTATGGGGCTATTTATCGACCATAAATTATTCCTCATCAAAGAATTCATTTGCTTATCAGATAAAACTATATTACAATACCTTCGGACAAATACTCCTCGATGGTAGAAAGGAGATTATATGTTCCCAATTCCTACCGGTAAAGGAAGTATATCTAGTATTCTACAAAAGAGTGGAATTCGTTATTACTACCTTCGTAATCTACCTTTATATACAGATGAATACGGAAAAATTATAAAGTATAATTCTAAAGGTTTTATCAGCAAAAAAGCTGCTGAAAAACATCGACAAAAGGTAATTATAGATCGTGATGAAGGCGTTTATAAACTAAACTATATCAATGAATTAACAGCAAGAAAGTTAAAACTAAAATCGTCAAATGCTGCAGCGGATGAAAACTATTACTCTTTTTGTCTCCGTTTCTTTACAGAACGAGATAATGCCACTGCTACAAAAGAGTCCTATCTTCATCTGATTGAATCACGATTTAAACCTTACTTTAGTAAAATAGCCATCAAAGACCTTAATAAAGGATTAATACAAAGATTTATTGATCAGCATACAACGGCTATCAAAAATACCTTTGTTATATTACGGCAGACGCTGCGAAAACTATATAGTTTAGACTTAATTTCTCAGTACTTTTATGATGGGCTAATCAAACCAGATACTACTGCCCCACTCCATCCTAAACAAGCATTAACTCATGAAGAAGTCAATTTATTCTTAGACTACTTTAAGGGGCACAATCTGGAATATGCAATATTATTATTGTTTCAAACAGGTATTCGAATTGGAGAGTTACAGGCTCTGTACTGGAATGAAGTAGAGGTATTAGACGATCGACACGGAAAACTTCATATCAACGCTTCATGGGGTAAAACAGAATTAGGACTAGCCCGTAAAGCAACTAAGACAAAAAGTAGCAAGCGAGTAGTTCCTTTCACTAGCTCTAAGTTAGTTAAATTATTATTAGAAGCCAAAGAGAACTCTAATAGTAAATGGGTATTAGCTAATCAAGTTGGAACAGGCCCTATTGAAAAAAAGAACTTTACTAATCGCTACTTTAAAGCCGTTGGCAAAAGACTCAATATTAATAAACCTCTTAGTTCCCATGTAGCCCGTCATACCTATATTAGTCATCTTGTAAATGCAAACGTACCATATACCACTATTGCAAAATTAGTAGGCCATGATACAACAGAAATGATTATAAAAGTCTATGCGCATCCAATTAATGATGAAAAAGAAGAATTCCGATTAGTAGAGAATATCTATTTATAATTTAATTTTTAACTCAAAATCGATAGCATATTTAATTGCGTAAACGATTGCGTAAATTTATGCTATCGGCATATGCTATCGCGCTATTTCAGGATAATAAAAAAGTCACTACAAAGGCTGTGAGCCCTTGCAGTGACTGCATTCTTAGTGGTGATCCAGGAGGGATTCGAACCCCCGACCCACGGCTTAGAAGGCCGTTGCTC
>ENA-OWLX01000113-OWLX01000113.1-metagenome-genome-assembly--contig:-NODE-113-length-25487-cov-18.486552_pt1 | contig 25487 bp, 24 predicted proteins | sample MGYA00245351_ERZ651106 | MGnify/ENA primary metagenome ERZ651106 (study PRJEB26857, sample SAMEA4031768) | metagenome | biome: human; feature: oral; material: saliva | place: Philippines | collected 2014... | reverse complement strand
CGACTCAAGGACAGAAGAAAGAAAGTCAAAAGATGAAAATTCGTCACGAAGGTGGTGTCGTCATCGAAGGAGTAGACAATCTACTGATTCGTTTAAGTCGCTGTTGTAACCCGGTTCCAGGAGACGATATTGTTGGATATATTACGAAAGGTCGTGGGATTTCTGTTCATAGAAAAGACTGTCCAAACGTTCAATTACCTGAGAGCGAACAAAACCGCCTAATCGAAGTAGATTGGGAGGATACGACTAATACGGGTCAACAATACGATACAGAGTTGGTTGTTGAAGGATATAATCGTAATGGATTATTGAATGAAGTCTTGAATGTCATCAATAGTACGACGAAATCGCTAAACTCGGTCAATGGGAAAGTTGATGCGAATAAGATGGCGACCATTTCTGTGAATATCGGAATTATGAATACGCAACAATTAGATTTTATTGTGGATAAGATTAAACAAATTCCAGATGTGTACAGTGTACGTCGTGTGATTTCATAGGAGGAATTCATGAGAATAGTATTACAGCGAGTGAAGTCTGCAAGTGTTTCGATTGAAGGTTCCGTTGTCGGTGAAATCAATCAAGGCTTCCTCTTATTAGTTGGTGTGGGTCCTGATGATAATAGAGATGATGCATCTTATTTAGCAAGAAAGATTGCGGGGATGCGTATCTTTAGTGATGAAAATGGAAAAATGAATTTGTCGATTGACCAAATCGGAGGGAAGATTTTATCCGTTTCGCAGTTTACATTATTTGCCGACACGAAGAAAGGGAATAGACCTTCCTTTACAGGCGCAGCCAGTCCAGAGCTCGCAACGCAACTTTACGAAGAATTCAATGAGATACTCAGTACGGAGTATGGATTATCCGTTGAAACAGGAGAGTTTGGTGCGGATATGCAGGTGAGTCTGGTGAATGACGGGCCAGTGACCATTATTCTAGATACTAAAAACCAATAAAAATAAAGCACAGGAGCAATCCTGTGCTTATTTATTTAGTGATATTCATTAAGGACGTTTGTTTTCTAAGTCCGTTCTCACAACTAAAACATCGCAAGACGCATTTCGAATCACATACTCAGAAACAGAACCGATAAAGAGACGTTCCACCGCATTTAAACCAGTAGCGCCCATCATAATCAAATCGATTCCATAGTCTTTTGGAAGTTGTTTAGAAATAATTACTTTTGGTGAACCATATTCAAGAACAGTTTCAACATCCGTAAAATTATGAGTCTTAGCATATTCTACATATTCTGCAAATAAGTTTTCGGCTTGTTTACGAATCTCATCAGAGAAGTTACCTTCAAAACCAGTTGGAGTTTGAAGTGAACGAGTATCGATTACATGTGTTAAAACAAGTTTCGCATGATTTCGTTTTGCAACTTCAATGGCTTTGTCAAAGGCTAGTTTTGCTTCTTTAGACCCATCGATCGGAACGAGTATTTTTTCATATTCATGAAACATATCATCACATCCTTATTCTTGATACTCTTATTATACACCTAAATAAAACGAATGAAAAGGGAACCAAAACGGATAGGTTAGGGATTTTTGCAAAAAGAAAAACCACTCATAAAGAGTGGCCTAAAGTTAATAACTTTATATAGATTTCCAGTGATGCCGTTTGATGTATTTGTTAGTTTGAACCCGCATCTAAAGCAGGTGGGCTTCTATGTATTACTTCTAACTACCAAGTGAAAGGGCTTGTTATCTGTAATATCAATCTGAATCCCTAAAAAGTCGTAAATTGTTCGGTCAACACTTAGTAAATACCGCGCACATCGTAGATCTCTATGTCATTATAGTAGCACATGGATAGGTGAAATGCAACAAAACTTTGGTACCGATTTCTTAAGAAATCACTAATTATTTTTGACGGAATTTTTGGTATTGTTTCATCAAAGCATCCTCATAGGAAGAGGTTGATTCTGGCTTGAAATACTCTTCGTTTCTTAGTGCATCTGGTAAGTATTGCTGTTTTACAAAGTGTCCTGGATAGTCATGAGGATACTTGTAGCCAACGCCACGACCCAATTTTTGAGCGCCTGAATAATGAGCATCTTTTAAGTGGTCTGGAATACTAATGGCACGACCTTTTCTGACATCAGACAAGGCACTATCGATGGAACGAATCGCGGTGTTTGATTTTGGCGAAAGGGCCAGTTCGATGATTGCATTTGCAATCGGAATTCTAGCTTCCGGTAAACCGAGACGTTCAGCGGCTTGCACGGCAGAAACACAACGTGCTACTCCTTGTGGGTTTCCTAACCCAATATCTTCATAGGCAATCACTAAGAGACGTCTCATTAAACTTGTAAGGTCTCCAGCTTCCATTAGACGAGCAGCGTAATGCAAGGCCGCATTTACGTCTGAACCGCGAATCGATTTTTGAAGGGCAGAGATAACATCGTAATGTTGGTCGCCATCTTTATCATAGGAGAGTGCTTTTCGTTGAATACATTCTTCAGCGATTTGAATGGATATGTGAATCATTCCATCCTCACTTGGCTCAGTTGATTTTGCTGCTAGTTCAAGCGCATTTAAGGCACTTCTAACGTCTCCATTCGTACTAGTTGCAAAGTGATTTAAGGCTTCTTCTGTCACTTCTAGATTGAGTTTTCCTAAACCACGTTCTTCATCTTCAATCGCGTTTAAGAGCGCTTTTTGAATATCTTCAGAAGAGAGTGGTTTCAGTTCAAAGATTTGTGTACGACTACGAATCGCAGGATTAATCGAGATGTATGGATTCTCAGTGGTTGCTCCAACTAAAATAATTCGACCGTTTTCCAAATGGGGTAATAAGAAGTCTTGTTTCGTTTTATCAAGACGATGAATTTCATCTAGTAGAAGAATCACGCTGCCAGACATTTTGGCTTCTTCAGCTACAATTTGTAAGTCCTTTTTTGTATCGGTTGCGGCATTTAGTTGTCTAAAAGCAACTTTCGTACTTCCGCTAATAGCGCTTGCGATACTTGTTTTCCCAGTTCCTGGAGGCCCATATAAAATCATGGATGATAATTGTTTGGCCACAACCATGCGATTGATGATTTTCCCAGGAGAGACAAGATGCTCTTGTCCAAACACTTCGTCAATGGTACGAGGTCGCATGCGGTAAGCGAGCGGTTGTTGGTTCATGACAAATCCTCCTTTATTTTCTTTATGTTTAGTGTATCATAAGTTTAAAGAATGATATAATAGGAAAGATTAAAACAACTTATTAGGACAAAGAATAGACATCCCGTATAATAATAGTGTTTGAAAGTGAGGAGAGTATAAGGTGAATTACTTAGATTATGCAGCAACAACACCCGTTAACCAAGAAGTGTTAGAAGTGATTACAAAGGAAATGGCCTCTTTTGGGAATCCTTCAAGTGTGTATCGCATTGGTCGTGAACAAAAGCAAAAAATCGAACGCGTAAAAAAAGCGATTTTATCTGAATTACAAGCATCTCCACACGATGCTATTATCTTTACAAGTTCTGGTTCTGAAGGGAATAATTTAGTATTCGAGAGTATGAGGGAGCACTTTTCAAAAGATAAAGGGCATATCATTATTTCTGGAGTGGAGCATCCATCCGTTCGAAAACCTGCTGAATTTTTAGCAGAAGAAGGATTCGATGTGACGTATTTATCTCCTAATAAAGATGGAATTGTGACAGTATCTCAGGTTGAGAAAGCTCTTAGAGAAGATACACGTTTAGTTTCTATCATGACGGTCAACAATGAGACAGGGGCAAGATTCCCAATTGAAGAAATTGCAGCTTTGTTAAAGGAAACACCGGTATTCTTTCATACAGATGCTGTTCAAGCCTTTGCACAAGAAGAACTGAATGTTGATGGTATTGACTATTTAACAGCTTCTGGGCATAAAATTTACGCTCCAAAAGGAATTGGCTTCTTATACAAATCAAAAGATGCACCGATTCACGCTTTAATTAAAGGTGGCGGTCAAGAATTAGGGTTTAGAGCTGGGACTGAGAATGTTCCTTATATTCTAGGGCTTGAAAAAGCAATGCAAATTGTAGTGGCTGCTAGAGAAGACTTAGTTAAAACTTATCAAGAACTTCAAGAGTATTTAATGGAACAATTAGCGGAGAAAGGAATTGAATTTGAAATTAATGGAATTTCTAATCCTAAAAATCCACATATTTGTAATATTTGGTTAAAAGGAAGAAAAGCAACACAATCCTTAATCTTTAATGATTTAAAAGATGTATCTATTTCAGCAGGCTCCGCATGTTCAGCAGGCAGCGTACAAATCAGTCCAGTATTATCTGCAATGTATCCTGGTGAAAACAGTCGCCTTGAAGAATCAATCAGACTTTCATTTGGAATGGGTTCAACGAAAGAGGATATTAATGCATTCGTAGACGCATTACGCTAATGGAGAGCTTTTGTTTAAAGGCAAAATATGGTACACTAATCATGTATAAAAAGAAAGAGGAGAAGCGCATATGGCATTTACACCAACTGCATCATTAAAAGGATCAAACCAAGTCTTTTCGGTTAATCCAACTTGTAAAGGATACACATTACGTGATAATGGTTTTACTGAGACAAAATCGGGGAACTTCCAATTAATTCGTAGTTTAGATGAAACTATTGATGATCAACGTGGATTGAAATTAAAAGTCATGGTTGATAAAGATAAAAAACAATTGAAAATCTCTACTGTGACAAAAAACGGGTTACAAACCGTTGACTTATACGGCAAAGCAAACACTGCGATGGCTGTAGAAAAGTTAGAGTTTATTTTAGAAGGGCTTGTTGAACGAGGCGTTCTTGAAGTAACATCAAAATAATGTAAAAGAAAAAGAGAGACAGTTCAAAATTGAACTGTCTCGTTTATCGTGCACGGGCGGTGTACCCTTTATCTGTATTATTCGACTTCAGGTAGCGGTTTAAATTGTGCTACGAAGCTTAGGGTGTCGCCAAAATAAAGATTCTCGCTAGGAACTTCATATAGCTCCTGCATTCTCTTGCTTAAAGAATATGGAAGATTAGTTGAATCTTTTTCATACTTCGTAAGCGTATCTTTGTTTATTTTAAGATATTTGGCGGCTTCCAACAGTGTTAAATTACGATTTACCCGTGCTGCTCGTAAAGAGATCATCATACACCTTCGCCCCCTTTTTCTCAACTTTATTATAGTGAAAACGCAACCGTTTGTCAAAAACGCAATTGGGCAAAAATCCCAGTACTATCGCATTTTCAATGATTTTCGAGCAAAAATTTTGAAAAAATAGAAAATAAATTTAAAATTAGGGTAAATTCTGATAACTCGACCTTCAAATCGACTAGTTCAGGAAATAAAAAGAAATGATGGTGAAAGAATGAGTAACGAAAAAACAAGAGTTGTCGTTGGCATGAGCGGAGGGGTTGACTCCTCGGTTACAGCTTTGCTTTTAAAACAAGCTGGATATGATGTCATCGGTATTTTTATGAAAAACTGGGATGATACGGACGAAAATGGCGTTTGTACAGCAACTGAAGACTACAAAGACGTCGCAGCAGTTGCAGAACAAATTGGTATTCCGTATTATTCAGTGAACTTTGAAAAAGAATATTGGGATCGTGTATTTGAATATTTCCTTCGCGAGTATCGCCTAGGACGCACACCGAATCCAGATGTGATGTGTAATAAAGAAGTGAAATTCCAAGCTTTCCTAGATTATGCCATGCAACTAGGAGCTGATTATGTAGCAATGGGGCACTATGCACGTGTTGAAAAGGATGAAAATGGAATTGTTCACCTATTAAGAGGAAAAGACAATAATAAAGACCAAACGTATTTCTTAAGCCAATTGAATCAAAAGCAATTAGAAAAAGCGATGTTTCCAATTGGTCACTTAGAGAAAAAAGAAGTCCGCGAGATTGCTGAAAAATATAATCTTGCAACAGCGAAGAAGAAAGATTCAACAGGAGTATGTTTCATTGGGGAGAGAAATTTCAATGAGTTCTTATCTAACTATTTACCTGCTAAACCAGGGAAAATGGTGACTCTTGATGGAGAAGTAAAAGGTGACCACGCTGGTCTTATGTACTATACAATTGGTCAACGCCAAGGATTAGGGATTGGTGGCGGTGGTAAGACTAATGATCCATGGTTTGTCATTGGGAAAGACTTATCGACAAATACTTTATATGTGGGTCAAGGGTTCCACCATCCAAACCTATATTCCGATAGTTTAACGGCTACAGATATTCAATTTACAAATGATTTGCCAAGAGAGAAGACATTTGAATGTACCGCTAAATTTAGATATCGTCAACAAGATACTAAAGTGAAAGTCATTTTAGATGAAAAAGATCCAACATTGGCTACAGTGATTTTTGATGAACCAGTTCGTGCGATTACACCCGGGCAAGCCGTTGTATTCTATGACGGCGAAGAGTGCCTTGGTGGAGGTATCATCGACAAAGCCTATATGGATGGCGAAGAACGTCAATACGTATAATAATCATTAACAGAAAGGAGAGTCCAAATGAGTGATACACCTTATATTGTAGGGGAAGTATTAACAACTTTTTTCGAGAACCCACAAAACTTCTATAAAGTCATGCTTGTTCGTGTAATCGAATCTGATTGCGTGGATGTGGATGACGAGATTGTTGTAACTGGGATTTTCGGGCAAATTCATTCGGATATCTCCTATCGTTTTAATGGGAAGATTGTTTCTCATCCAAAATATGGGGAACAATTTCAAGCAGATAATTATCAGCAGACACAACCTACTGGAAAAAGAGGGCTCATTCAATATTTATCAAGTGCTCATTTCCCAGGAATTGGAGAGAAGACGGCTGAGAAGATTATCGAGAAATTAGGCGAAGATGCCATGGAGCGTATTTTAAACGATGACTCCGCTCTTGATGGGATTAGCGGCCTCACGAAAAAGAAAAAAGAAATGATCCGTGAAGTTATTCAACAAAATCAAGGAACTGAGAAGTTGATGTTTGAACTCACGAATCTTGGATTTACTCCTGCGATTGCGCAAAAGATTATCGGCATGTATAAAGATAAGGCAAGAGCGGTGTTAGACGAAGATCCATATGTTCTTCTACAAAAAATAGAGGGACTAGGATTTAGAAGAATGGATAGCATTGCTCAATCGATGGGAATTGACCCAGATGACACTTCTAGGCTAAAGGGAGCTCTCTTTGTAGTGACAAGAGATTTCTGTTATCAAACAGGTGATACTTACTTGATGGCAGAAGTTTTAATCACGCAAGCGCAACGATTATTGGAGTCCTGTCAAAACTACTTAATCGAACCTGACAAACTAGTTGATGCATTAAACGAGTTGATTCGCGAAGGTGTTGTGTTTTCTGATGAAAACCGCATCGCGATTGCATCTTTGTACTATGCAGAATTAGGGATTAGTAATGCTTTGTCCAAAAGGATTACAGCTTCTAAAGAAAAAATTAGTAAAGAAAAAATTGAAGAAGCGATTGAAAGAACGCAGGAAAAATTCGATATTCAATATGATGCGTCTCAAAAAGAGGCTATTTCTCGTATTATGACTGAACCACTCTTTGTATTAACGGGTGGACCTGGTACTGGGAAGACAACGATTATTAATGCAGTTATTGATGTCTATGCCCAGCTTAATGAATTAGAGCATGACGATGAGATTGAAGAGGCGATTGTTTTGGCTGCGCCAACTGGACGAGCTGCAAAACGGATGAATGAATTGACAGGATATCCTTCATCTACGATTCATCGGTTATTAGGAATTGCACTTGATAGTGTGGATGATAGTTTTGAAGATAAGGAAATTACTGGAGAATTCTTAATCATCGATGAGATGTCGATGGTAGATACATGGTTAATGAATCGTGTATTTAAAGCATCTCCACAAGGGTTGAAGATTTTACTCGTAGGAGATAGTAATCAGTTACCTTCGGTGGGTCCGGGACAAGTCTTAACAGATTTACTGGAGTCGAATCAGGTGCCTGCAATTGAACTAAAAAGAATTCACCGTCAAACACAGCAATCTTCTATTGTTGAATTAGCGCATAGTATTAAAGATGGGTTCTTACCGCGTAACTTTATGGAAAAACAAGCAGATCGTAGCTTCCTACCATGTTCAACGGAACGCTTAGTAACCATAATTGAACAAGTCGTTGTGGCAGCTCTTAAAAAAGGCTATACGAAGCGAGATATTCAAGTACTAGCTCCGATGTATAAAGGAGATGCTGGGATTAATGCCATCAATCAGATGATGCAACAAATCTTGAACCCAAAAATTGGAAATTCAGTTCGAGAAGTTGAGTCCTTCGACAAGGTCTTCCGTGTTGGTGATAAGGTTTTACAACTGGTGAATTTACCGGAAGAGAATGTCTATAATGGGGATATTGGTGAAATCACTGCGATTCAATTTGCTAAAGAAAATGATGACCAAGTGGATAAAATATTCGTCTTGTTCGATCAAACGGAAGTGGAATATCATAGGACGGATTGGCAACAATTGACGCTAGCGTATTGCTGTTCCATTCATAAGGCACAGGGTTCCGAATTCAAGATGGTCATCCTACCAATGGTGAATCAGTACTCACGGATGTTGCAAAGAAATCTATTGTATACGGCGGTGACACGTAGTCAGCAGTATCTTATTATGTGTGGGGAAGCTGGAGCCTTTCAAAAGAGCGCCACTACCATTCCTCCAAAACGTGCGACTTTCTTACAAGAGTTCTTAATAAATTTTGAAGTTGAAAAGATAGAAGAAGCACCTGAACATAAGGAGAAGGCGCTAGACTCGTTAGTTGTGGATAGTGTACATACAATTGAGGAGAAAGAACTTCAATTAACCATCCAAACAATCGAAGAGGGCCTTATTTCTCCAATGATTGGAATGGATGACTTAACACCATATGATTTTATGACAAGAAGCTAGTTCTCTAGCTTCTTTTTTCGTGTTTTTTTAGCCGGAAATAATTGCTATCTGTCCATGATGTAAGGTAAAATGAATACAAATGATTACGAAAGAGGGACAAATGATGAATCGACAAAAACATTTTTTAGTTTCTGAAGATGCAGTACCTCCTGTTTTTGCTAAAGTTTTACAAGCTAAAGAATTACTTGCGACAGGACAGGCAAAAGATGTCACTGAAGTAGTGAAGATGGTGGGCATCTCACGCAGTGTTTATTATAAGTATTATCGTAAAGTACAAGGTTTTTCGTCTGTAAATGCAGGGAGAAAAGCATCCATTAATATTCATATGAAAAATATCAAAGGAACTCTCACGAAGACGCTTGAAGTGTTCGCAAATCGGGATATGAACATTTTGACAATCTTCCAAGGATTAGCCATTCATAGTGTTGCCGTTGTGCAAATCATGATTGACATTTCTGAGGCGACTGCTAGTGTGGAAGATGTTATTAAAGAAATTAACGCACTGGATAATATTATTTCAGTGGAGTTGCAAAGTATCGAATAATGAAAAAAGAATTTGTAAACTATTTAAAAGAGAATAATATTAAAGTGTTGATTTTCGATAAAGATGGCACATTGACAGATACATCCACATTGTGGTTTGAACCAACGATTTTAGTTCTTGATGAATTAGTGAATCGTAATGCGATGAATCTAACAAAAGGAGAGCATGACGAGTTGTTTAACCGTCTAGGAATCACTGAAACAGACATCATTGAAAATAGCGTGATTGCCGCTGGTTCGGTTCGCGATATGCTAGAAGTTTTGCATAATTTCAGACCAATTGATATCGAAGAAAATTACGATTTCGTAGTGCGATACTTTGCAGAGTATATCCTGTCTCATCCAGAGAAAATCCAAAATCTTGGAAATGTGAATCGGGCTCTTAGTAGTCTGAAGAAAGAAGGATATACGATTGCTTTAGTGACCAATGATTCTCGATTACCGGCAGAAGCTGTATTAAAGGTTGCTGGAATTGGGGAGTTGTTTGACTTTGTTGGAACTACTGATGAATTCCCTTCAAAACCTGCAACAGATTCGCTCTACGCTATTCAAAATCAATTCGGTGTATCTTTTAACGAGATGATTTATATCGGTGACTCAACGGTCGATGAAGAGTTTGCAAAGAATACAGCTGGCTTTATCGCTGTGACAAGTGTACCTAATAATCCAGATGTTCTTCCTAGTGCTATTTTTAAAGTGAAATCGATTGAAGAGTTATGCTAGGAGTGTGTTATGAAAACTACGATACAAGAAAATCATAAGTTTAAAGCTCTTTTAACAATCTTAGTACCCGTTTTAATCTATCAGATTGCCAATTATTCGGCTCAATTTATCGATACCGTAATGACTGGGCGTTATAACGAAGTTCATCTTGCAGGTGTATCGATTGGTGGTAGCTTGTATTCGCCGTTTTTCTCCTTATTGACAGGGTTAATTTCAGGGCTTGTACCGATTGTTGGACAATATTTTGGACAGAAGAAATTGGATAAGATAGAGCAAGTGATGCGTCAATACTTAATTATTGGCGTAGCATTAGCCATTGGACTATTTGTTTTTGGAGTCCTATTTCTTAAACCTGTTTTAGGGTTCATGAATTTAGAGAAAGAAGTAGAATCCATAGCGGTGGGCTATTTAACGTTGTTATCCTTAGGGTTTATTCCATTATTACTCTTTAGTGTCTTAAGATCTTTTGTGGATGCTTTAGGATTAACTAAAGTATCGATGATGCTGATGGTATTAGTAGTTCCACTGAATATGTTCTTTAACTATTCACTAATTTACGGTCAATTTGGCTTTCCTGAAATGGGAGGAGCTGGGGCTGGACTTGGAACCGCACTGGCTTACTGGGGATTACTCGTTGTAGCTTTTGTTGTCTTTAGAAAACATCCAGTATTAAAAGAATATGATGTTTTAAAATGGAGTGGAATAGATATAAAAACCTGGAAGGAACCATTTAAGATTGGGCTTCCAATAGGATTATCGGTATTTGCGGAAGTTGCTGTTTTCGCATTTGTAGGATTACTCATGTCGAAATTTGGAACATCCATTATCGCATCTCACCAAGCAGCAATGAATTTCGCGACAGTGGTTTATGCATTCCCGATTAGTATTTCCACGGCGCTCACGATTATTGTTTCATACGAAGTGGGTCGAAAGGATATTCGTTCAGCCATGCAGTTTGCAACCATTGGAATTGCGACGGCTGTGACACTTGCGGTTGTGACGTTAACCTTATTAGCGCTCAATATTCAATCAGTAGCCGCGCTTTACGGGACAGACCCAGACTTTATTCAATTAACGGTTGTGTTTTTAACCTATAGTCTTCTGTTCCAACTGTTTGATGCTGTGGCAGCTCCAATTCAAGGAACGCTAAGAGGGTTTAAAGACGTCCAAATGCCATTCATCCTGTTTTTAATTGGATATTGGATTATAGGATTACCAATCGGTTTTATTTTAGATAATGCATTTAATGCGGGTCCATATTCTTACTGGATTGGACTCGTCATCGGATTAATGAGCAGTTGTATTTTCTTAGTATTCCGATTAAGAAAAGTATTTAAAAAATATAAGGAATCACGAGGTGTGTAAATGTTTGAATCATATAAAGAAGAAGTAACATTTAATGAACAAAGAGGGTCTGAAGAGATGGACCCACAAAATGAATTTTATCAAGAAGATATGGAAGAATCGTTTAAAAAGGACATTACTTCTATTGGAAGAAGATTAATTGGTTATATGTTAGTTTTCTTTTTCTTCGCATCTGCTGCACAACAGGCAGCCAACCAAGAAGCGACTAATATTGAAGAGTTTTACGATATTTGGGGAGTTGGATTGTTTATTGCCGCTTTGCTAAGTTTACTCCTATGGGCTCTTTCTAAGAAATTCCCAATGAAACGGATTTATGAACACGTTGCTCCTAGAAAAATGAATATTCAGTCGTTTGCAATGTTGTGTGCTAGTTTATTTGGAGTTCGTTTTATCTCAAAATTCATTTTAGCAGGAATTGAGAAATTACTCTTAGAGATGGGCATTCCGGTAACACTTGTAGCAAATACAAGTGAAGACATAACGACAAGTATCATTTTTGTACTGTATTTAGGAGTTTTGGCTCCTGTTGTAGAAGAATTTATCTTTAGAGGATTCATTGGGTATCGTCTTGAACGTTACGGGAAGGTATTTACGATTCTATTTACGTCTCTTCTTTTCTCATTATTCCACGCAAATATTCCCCAAGGAGTCTTCACCTTTATGGCGGGTATTGTTTTTGCTTATGTTGCCCTTGAATATGGTTTCCAATGGGCAGTGGCATTTCATATGATAAACAACTTCTTATTTGCAGTTGTGGTTGATATTTATTTGGAACAAATGGTGAAATTCGGAGACTTTTCTATTGTACAAGTTCTAGATTTGGTTGGATTTGTCATTTTAGTCTTTGTACTTATTTTAAAATGGAAAGATATTAAAGAATATATCGATGTGAATCGTGGATTGTATGGAATTACACAAATTACTTTTACAAGAGTAACCATTATTTTATACATTATTTATCTTGTATTTCGTACTTTTGCACCATATTTTCTAATATACAGCATTTTTAGATAGGAGAGGGTAGTTTGAATACTATTTATTTAGAAGATAGCGTCTATACAACCATCACTGAACATCCAGAAGTGAAGGATTTGCTTGTAGAAATTGGTTTTAAACCTCTTAATCAACCACAGATGGTTCATACGGTTGGTCGTATCACGAATCTTATTAAGGGTTCAAAAATTGCAAAAATTCCCTTAGAAACCATTGTAGAAACATTAGAAATGAATGGATACATCGTTAAAGAAAGCAGGGATTAGATGGCTAAAGATGATTACACGATGGAAGAGCGTCAGGAGATTTTAAAAGATTTAATGCTTCGTCTTCACGCAGGAGAAGATAAAGAAGTCATTCAAAAAGAATTTAATGAAGCTTTTGACGAAATCACTCCTTATGAAATCCAGTTAATGGAACGCAATCTCATGAGTGAAGGGATTACCTTTGCTGAAATTATGAGCCTATGTAATGTTCACGCAAACTTGATGGGATCAAAGGTGAATACACGAACAACAGTTGCTGATTTCGAACAACCTGGTCATCCGGTTCATGTGATGAAGATGGAAAATTTAGCTATTAGAGGGGCACTAGACCGTGTGGAACGTTTGCTAAAGAACTATCTAGAGACAAAGGATGAAACCATTAAAAAAGGATTGAATCGCCAAATTTCACTTCTTGACCAATTCGATCATCACTATCAGCGAAAAGAATATGCGATGTTTCCAATTATGGAGAAAAAGGGAATCACTGCACCACCAAAGGTAATGTGGGGTGTCGATGACCAAATTCGTGACTTATATAAAGATTTCAAGAAGGCTCTTGAAAATGGACAAGAAGATGTCTTGGAAGAGTTTATAGTCGTTCGTGATGAACTGCTTGAAATGATTCAAAAGGAAGAAAATATTCTGATTCCAATGGTTGAACAAGTCTTTCATGTTGACGATTGGGAATCGATTGCCGCTCAGTCTCCAGAATATGGATATTGTATTGTAAAACCAGAAAAAGAGTGGGCGGTCAAAAAAGACTTTGCCCCTGTGAAGGTAAAAGCTGAGATTGAAGCAGAAGGAGATATTCCTTTATCGACAGGTTCGCTTTCATTAAAGCAACTCAATCTGATTTTGAATTTATTACCGATGGAATTGTCGTTTGTAGACCACAATAATATCGTGAAATACTACAATGAAGGAAATGGTGAAGAGAAAATCTTCAAGCGGACACCGAGTGCGATTGGGCGTGATGTAATTTTATGCCACCCACCAAAAGTACATGAAACGGTTCAAACGATTTTTGAGCAATTAAAGTCAAAACAAAAAGAAAAAGAGGAAATGTGGTTTAAGAAGGACGGAATGATGGTTCATGTGACGTATCACGCTGTTTGGGATGAAGAAGGAAACTATGTAGGGTGTCTGGAATACGTTCAAAACATCCAATCGTTAGTGGATCATTTTAACCAAGCAGATGTGAAGCGGACACTTTCTTAATGACTTTCAATATGTTACAATGCACGTGGAATACATTCCACATTACACTTAACTTTAAAGGAGTTATTGACTTATGTATACGACGATGATTCTCGGCGCAATTGCAGGTTTAAGTTTATTCTTATACGGGATGCAATTGATGGGCGACGGATTACAAAAAGTAGCCGGAGAAGGATTAAAAGGGATTATTCGTAAATTAACGAAAAATCGATTCATGTCTGTACTTGTTGGGATGTTTGTAACAACAATCATTCAAAGTTCTTCAGCAACGACAGTAATGGTTGTTGGTTTCGTTAATGCTGGACTTATGACATTAGCGCAAGCAGTTGGTGTTGTCTTTGGGGCAAACATCGGAACAACGATTACAGGGCAAATGGTTTCCTTTAACTTGTCACAATGGGCACCGATTGTAATTGCTGCAGGTTTAGTAGCAAACATGCTTACTAAAAATCCTAAAGTAAAAGAAGCCAGTGAAATCTTTATTGGTTTTGGTATTTTATTCATTGGTATGAGCACATTGAGTTCGGCTTTACAACCGTTAAAAGAATTGCCTGAATTTACAAACTGGATTCTTCAATATGGTAGCAATCCGTTCATCGGAGTGGGAATTGGTCTTTTAATGACTCTTGTTTTACAAAGTTCGTCAGCAACGATTGGGGTGTTAATCGCTCTTGCGAGTCAAGGGGTACTTCCAATCACAACCGCTGTGTTTATCATCTTTGGAGATAACATTGGAACATGTACAACAGCGTTAATTAGTAGTTTAGGAACTTCTCGTCGTGGGAAACAAGTGGCTCTATTCCACTTAATGATTAACGTTATTGGAACAATTTACTTTATGTTATTCCTTCGCGGTATTCTTGTGAATGTCGTTGAAAGCATTGATCCAGGTAATGTTGCTCGTCAAATCGCGAATGCGCATACGATTTTCAATATCGTCAATGTGATAGTCTTATTCCCGTTCACTGATCTTTTAGTCAAGTTCATTCAAATGATTATTCCAGATGGCGAAGACGAAGAAGAAAGCATTACGCGTTATCTTGATAAACGTATCTTGGTGACTCCTTCAATTGCTTTAGAAAACACGATGTATGAATTTGCTGCAATGGCACAAGAAACAAGTAGTGCTTTAGAAAATGCGATTGGAGCAGCTCGTACACGTGATAAGAAACTTGTCAAAAAAGCACTTGAAAACGAAAAGAATATCAATGCTTATGAAAAAGCAATTGTGAAGTACTTAGTTGAAATTTCTCAACAAAATGTATCTGCAAAAGACCAACAAACAATCGATGAGTTGTTTAGCACGGCAAATGATATTGAACGTATCGGGGATCACGCAGAAAACATTGCGGACTTTGCGAAATCAATTATTGAACGTGAAATCTTCCTTGATGAAGATACAGCACACGAATTAGACGGCTTATACGCTCTTGTTCAAAAAGGGTTCGCGTTATCAATTGATGCCTTATCCACTGGTGACCAAAACAAAGTTCAAGAAGCCATTCAAATCGAACGTGATATTGATAAACTCAAAATTGAAGTTCGCGATAAATACATGAAACGAATGAACAAAGGAATCGCTTCTGCAGAATCAGGTATCTTCGTCATGGACTTATTAAGTAACTTAGAGCGTATCAGCGACCACTTCAGAAATATTTCTGAAACGGTGGAACGCTTAAAACGTCCGGTTATCGTAACTGAATAGTTTAATTTTCCGTAGACATTTTGTCTACGGATTTTTTTATAAAAAGTTAGTTATACCGTATACGGTATATTCCTTATACGGTATAATGTGTTTAGGAGGGATGTTTATGGGAGAAACATTTGAAATAAGTGAATCAAAATATGAGGATATTAAAGATCTTCCTTATGATAAATTGGTAAAAATATTAGCAATACTAACCATCATTGAAGAAGAAGGTCTTACTCCAGCCGTCTGGGAAAAATGGGGAGCAGGAAAGAATAAACGGGAGTATTTACGTTTTGAGGTTTCAAGAGACTATAAGGAGGATGAACCAAATGGGACGATACCAGAAGAAATTATACACTATGTTAAATACTACGTATCCTAATTTTGTATCTGATTTTAATAAAGAATATTCGAAGCAAAAGATTGCATTGCAGCTTGTAGAGTTACGCCTTGAAACCGGTCTTTCTCAAAGTCGCTATGCCGAAGAGAATCAGCTGTTACAAAATAAAATTTCTGCAATAGAAAAAGGGAAAACGAATCCACGCTTATCAACTATTATCGAAATGGCCGCGAAGAATGGCTATAAGGTCGAATTGAAATTTACAAAGTAAGACACAGAATACTATTTGAGCTAGTCTACAGCAGACTAGCTTATTTTTGCGTCACGGTTAGTACAAAGGTTTAAAAAAGAGTGAGAGTATGATAGAATGAATCGAATTCATAAACAAAGGAGAACGAAATGTTAAAAGTACAAAATGTAAGTCTATTATTTTCAGACCGTAAATTATTTGACGATGTAAACATCACTTTTACACCAGGAAACTGCTATGGCGTTATTGGTGCTAACGGTGCCGGAAAATCAACATTCTTAAAAATCTTATCTGGGGAATTACAACCAACGACTGGTGAAGTAATCCTAGATCCACATGAACGTTTAACAGTCTTAAAACAAGACCACTTCGCATTCGAAGATGAACGCGTTATTGATACAGTCATCATGGGTCATAAACATTTATATGACATCATGAAAGAAAAAGACGCTATCTACATGAAAGAAGATTTCTCTGATGAAGATGGTATCCGTGCTGCTGAACTTGAAGGTGAATTTGCTGAATTAAACGGTTGGGAAGCAGAAAGTGATGCCTCTCAATTACTACAAGGCTTAGGAATCACTGAAGACCAACACTACAAATTAATGAGCGAATTAGTCGAAGCAGACAAGGTTAAAGTGTTACTTGCGCAAGCCTTATTCGGTAAACCAGATGTTCTTTTATTAGACGAACCTACAAACGGTTTGGATGCAAAATCAATCGCATGGTTAGAAGAGTTCTTAATCAACTTTGACAACACTGTTATTGTTGTATCCCATGACCGTCACTTCTTAAACAAAGTATGTACGCATATGGCGGACGTTGACTTTGGTAAGATTAAATTATTCGTAGGAAACTATGATTTCTGGTTACATTCAAGTCAATTAGCTGCGAAATTATTAGCTGACCAAAACGCGAAGAAAGAAGAAAAAATCAAAGAGTTACAAGAGTTTATCGCTCGTTTCTCTGCGAACGCTTCTAAATCAAAACAAGCGACTTCTCGTAAGAAAATGTTGGATAAAATTACATTGGATGATATTCAACCTTCTAGCCGTAAATATCCATTCGTTGGATTTTCACCAGCGCGTGAAATCGGTAATGACTTATTATTAGTCGAAGGTTTATCAAAATCAATTGATGGCGAAGTGATTTTTGAAAATGTAAGCTTCCAATTATCAAAAGACGATAAAGTAGCCTTCTTAAGCCGTTCAGATATTGCGATTACAACATTATTCAAGATCTTAACAGGCGAAATGGAAGCAGACAGTGGTACATTCAAATGGGGTGTTACAACTAGTCAAGCTTACTTACCAAAAGATATGACAGAAGAATTCTCAAACGAGAACTTAAATATCTTAGAGTGGTTACGTCAATACGCACCTGTAGAAGAACAAGATAACACATTCTTACGTAGCTTCTTAGGTCGTATGTTATTCTCTGGAGACGATGTTATGAAAAAAGTAACAGTTCTTTCAGGGGGAGAAAAAGTTCGTTGTATGTTATCTAAATTAATGCTTTCAAAAGCGAATGTGTTAATCTTAGACGACCCAACAAACCACTTAGACTTAGAATCAATCACTGCATTGAATGATGGCTTAATCGCCTTCAAAGGGTCATTACTATTCTCAAGTCATGACCATGAGTTCATTCAAACAACAGCAAACCGCATTATCGAAATTGGACCAAAAGGCATTGTGGACCGTCTTGGCTCTACTTATGATGAATTCCTTGAAGATGAGGCTGTTCAAGCACGTGTAGATGCTTTATATAATTAATAAACGATTAGACCAGAAGCGGGAAAGTCTTCTGGTCTTTTTTCGGTATTTAGTGTAGGATAAGATTATTAGAGGAGGTATTCAAATGACAAAAATTTATTTTGCTAGTCCATTATTCTCAGAAATGGAATTAGCCTTTAACAAAGTTCTAGTAGAAAAAATCCGTAACCAGTTCCCAGGGGTAGAAGTATACTTGCCACAAGAACAAATGGCGATTAACGACAAGAGTTCTTATGCAGACTCAACGATGATTGCCCAATACGATACAGATGCATTATTAGAATCAGACTTAATGATTGCAGTTTTAGATGGTGCAACAATTGATGTCGGTGTTGCTAGTGAAATTGGAGTAGCGTATCATGCAGATATGCCAATTCTTGGATTATATACAGACAGCCGTCAACAAGGCGCAGATAATCCTCAAAAATTAGAAGCATTACAAGAAGTAGCTGAGTCACAATTTAGCTATGTAAACCTTTATACAGCAGGCCTTGTGAAACTTCGTGGAGAGATTGTTTCTAGCAGTGACGGGCTCATTGAAGCTTTAAAAGCATATCTTAAAGAATCATAAAATTGTAATCATTTGTTACACTCTTGTAATATAACTGATACTTTCTCAATATGTTTCTCATGTAAAATGTGAGGTAAGTTGGAGAAAGTGTGGTGAAAATCACTTTTGAAAAAGATTAAACAGATTATTCTGGCTTTAATGGCTTTCTTATTAGCGTTTGGACCGTTAGCGCCTTCTGTATTTGCAGAGGAAGCAGACATCCAAAAACTAGAAGCACAATTAACTTCAGAATTACAAAAAGTGAATTCGAAATATCAAGAAATTGAAAGTTTAAACCAACAAATCGATTCTCTCAATAAAGAGAAAGAAACACTTGCTGAAAAGATTACGACGCAAGAAGCAAAAGTGGAAGAACGTAAACAAGTTGCCTCTAAACGATTGCAACAAATTCAAGTTTCTGACTTTGTTTCTTATAGTATTTTACATTTATTAAATTCAGAAAGTATTTCAGATTTCTTGAATCGATTATTTGTGTTTCAACAATTATTCCAATCGGATGAAGAAGTGTTAAAGAACTTATCTGAGCAAGTTGCTGAATTATCGCGCCTACAAAAAGCAGCAGAACAAGCGTCAACTGACTTAGTCGCTAAAAAAGAACAACTTACTGCTGAAAGTCAAGCGTTCGAAGGTTCAGTAAATGATTTGAAAAAATTAATTGCTGACAACAAAGAAGCTCTTGCAAAAGTTCAAGAACAAAAGAAAGAAGCAACAGGAGTAGTAGCTTCAGCTATTACAGCAGTTGCACAATTAACTTCAGATAAACAAACGGTAGCGCCAGCTTCACAGCAAACACCAACTACTCAAGCTGCGACAGCCGAACCTGCTACAACAGTTGCTCAAACGCAAGCACCTGCTACAACAGAAACGCCAACAACACAAGCAGCTGCATCAAGCAACCAATCTAGTGGAAGAACATTAAACGTTCAAGCAACAGGGTATTCTTACAATGAACCTGGATTAAGCTACTATACAGCTACAGGAATCGATTTACGTAAGAATCCAACAGTGATTGCAGTTGACCCGAGCGTGATTCCTTTAGGAAGCTTAGTAGAAGTTCCTGGTTACGGAATTGCGATTGCAGGAGATACTGGTGGAGCGATTAAAGGCAATATCATTGACCTTCACTTCACAACAGTTGAACAAGCAAATCAATGGGGAAGACGTAACGTTACAATTCGAATTTTAAATTAGACGAAAAACACTCTCGATAAGAGAGTGTTTTTTGTTGTATAGGAATTCTATTTTCAATTATGTTAAAATAGGTTCTGTAAATAAAAAGGAGTTTTGAGAATGATTAAATTAATCGCCATCGACATGGATGGTACATTACTAAATAGTAAAAAAGAATTATTAGAAGAAACGAAACAATATTTTAAAGAATTTCATACGAAAGGAACTGACACTTTGTTAGTCCTATGTACGGGTAGGCCTGAAACAGGAATTCGCCCGTATTTAAAAGACTTAGGATATTTAGAAGAAAAACATTATATCATTAGCCAAAATGGCGCCAATATTTATGAGAGCCAGACTGGCAAACGATTAATGGATGCCTTTGTTGATTCCAACGCAATTCAAAAGTGGATTGAATTAGGAAAGAAACATGGAGTTAGTGTCATGGGGGCTGGTGTTGATTCCTATTATTCAATTGACGAAGATCCAACCGAATGGATGGAGTTTGACGTGAAGATTGTCAATGGATCAATAAAGCGAATTACAAAAGAAGAGTCACTTTCCACTGATTTTTATAAGCTTTTATTACTTGGTGATGAAGAACAACTCAATGAGTTTGAAACGATTATTCCAAAAGAGTGGAGAGACGAATTTTATGTGGTTCGTAGTCAAAAGTATTTAGTAGAAGTCCTCAAAAAAGGTGTGAATAAAGCGTTTGGTTTAGAAAAATTAGCTGTAGAGTTAAACATCAATCCAAGTGAAATAGCAGCTATTGGAGACGCAGCAAATGACATTGAAATGTTAGAATACGCAGGACTTGCCATTGCGATGGGAAATGCCAGCGAAGAAGTAAAAACTATTGCGGACATCGTCACAGATACCAATGAAAACAATGGCGTTATTAAGGCAATTGACAAATTAATTCAATAAACCGTAAAAAGTCAAAATGTAACATATATGTTACATTTTGCTTTTTCATTTTTAGTAGTTTATGAGATTAAAAAATAATTAGATTTTCTTGACAAATGCGCATCGCTCTAGTATTCTTTATACCAACAATACAAATCCTTAGACAGAGATATAAGACGTACACTAAAGAGATAGAAGCCGTGGCTGAAAGCTTCTAAACGTACAAGGAAAGACACTCTTGAGGAGAATAATGCAAAGTTATTCCGGTAATTCCGTTATCATTAAGAGGGAAAGAGCTCTTTCCGAACTAAGGTGGTACCACGAAAATTTCGTCCTGACTTCTATTGAAGTTGGGATTTTTTTATTTTTATCGAAAGAAAGGATGATTCATATGATTCAAAAACCAAAAGGAACAGCCGATTTATTACCTGAAGAACTTAAAATTTGGCACTATATCGAAGAAACAGCACGCATCATTTTAGGCGATTATCAATTTGAAGAAATGCGTACACCAATGTTTGAAAGCTACGATTTATTTAGCCGTGGTGTTGGGGATACGAGTGATATCGTTTCAAAAGAGATGTATGATTTCTACGATAAAGGAGATCGTCACATTACCCTTCGTCCAGAAGGAACGGCAGCGATTGTTCGTGCCTATGTAGAAAACAAATTATTCGGACCAGAACATAAGAAACCTTATAAAGTGTATTATATGGCACCAATGTTCCGTTATGAGCGTCCGCAATCAGGACGTCTTCGTCAATTCCACCAACTAGGGGTTGAGGTATTCGGTTCTACAAATCCTGCCACAGACGTTGAAACCATTGCGATGGCTTGGGATTTACTAAAAGAATTAGGATTATCGAATATGCGCCTAGTGATTAATTCACTTGGGAAAACAGCAGATCGTATTAAATACCGTGAAGCGTTAATTAGCTATTTAGAACCATTTGCAGATGAATTAAGTGAAGATTCAAAAAATCGTCTTCACAAAAATCCATTACGTGTGTTAGATAGTAAAGACAAACGAGATATCGAAATCGTGAAAAATGCACCACGCATCTTAGAGTTCTTATCGGAAGAAGCGCGTACTCACTTTGAGAAAGTACAACAATACTTAAATGCGTTAGAGATTCCATTTGAAATCGATGAAACAATGGTACGTGGCCTCGACTACTACCAAGATACGATTTTTGAAATCATGACAGATTCTAAATCATTCGGTGCCAAAACTACAATCTGTGGCGGTGGACGATATGACGGTCTTGTACAAGAACTTGATGGACCAGAAACACCAGGATTTGGATTTGGACTTGGAATGGAACGCCTTGTGTTATTAATGAAAGACGAACAAGTAGAAGTTCCTGAATTACAAGAATTGGATGTTTATGTGGTTGGTCTTGGAGAAGCAACGGAAGAGGAAGTTTTAAAACTTTCGATTTCACTTCGTCAACAAGGGTACTCAGTGGACCGTGATTTCTTTGGACGTAAAGCAAAACCACAATTCAAGAACGCTCAAAAATATGGCGCGAAAGTGGTCATCACACTAGGTGAAGAAGAATTAGAAACAAAACAAGTACCAGTGAAAGTCATGAAGACTGGTAAAGAAGTAAAAGTCGACTTACAAGAGCTTTATAGCGATTTTGATAGTATTTATCGTCAGATCACAATGGATACAACAGCGATTGACGAGTACTTCGGTAACTAGAAAGAGGGATGGATATGAAAAGAAGAACAGAATATTGTGGATTAATTAGTGAAAAATTAGTAGGACAAACAGTAACGCTAGATGGTTGGGTGGCAAAACGTCGTGACCATGGTGGAGTTATCTTTATCGACTTACGTGACCGTGAAGGAATTATGCAAGTGGTTTTCAACCCCGCGCGTAACCAAGAAGCCTTTGAAATCGCAGAAAAATTACGTTCTGAATACGTGATTCAAGTAACGGGTGAAGTGGCGTATCGTGGCGAAGGGTTAGAAAACCCAAATCTTAAAACGGGTAAATATGAATTGTTAGTCGATGAAGTAGAAGTATTCTCGAAAGCAAAAACTTCTCCAATTTATATTGATGACGAACAAAAACCATCAGAAGAATTGCGCTTAAAATATCGCTATTTAGATATTCGTCGTCGACCAGTTTTAGAAAACTTACGCTTACGTCATAAAGCAACACGTTCCATTCGTGAGTATTTAGATACTGAAGGTTTCATTGATGTTGAAACTCCAATTTTAGCAAAATCGACACCAGAAGGAGCACGTGACTACTTAGTACCATCACGTGTTCACGAAGGAAGCTTCTATGCATTACCTCAATCACCACAAACATTTAAACAATTGTTAATGGGTGCAGGACTTGACCGTTACTACCAAATCGTTCGTTGTTTCCGTGACGAAGACTTACGTGGAGACCGTCAACCAGAATTTACACAAGTGGATATCGAAACAAGCTTCCTATCAGCTGAAGAAATTCAAGAAATGATGGAAGGCTTATTGAAGAAAGTGATGAAAGACACATTGGATGTGGATGTTCAAACGCCATTTCCTCGTATTTCATTTGCAGAAGCGATGGCTCGCTACGGGAACGATAAACCGGATACTCGTTTTGATTTAGAGTTAATCGACGTGAGCGACATCATGAAAGATTCAGATCTTAAAGTGTTCAGTTCATGTGTCGCTAACGGCGGAGAAGTGAAAGTTCTTAACTTAAAAGGCTTAGCTTCAGAATATTCTCGTAAAGATGCCGATAGCCTAGCAGACTTTGTAGCGAAATTCGGTGCAAAAGGGTTAGCTTGGATTAAAGTGGAAGAAGATGGCCTAAAAGGACCTATCGCGAAATTCCTCGTAAACCAAGAAGTGGCTTTGCGTGAGCGTATTAATGCTGAAGTAGGCGATATCGTATTCTTCTGTGCAGACAAACCTGCAGTAGTTGCACAATCATTATCTGAATTACGTTTACACTTCGGTAAGAAGCATGATTTAATCGATACGACTAAGTTTAACTTCTTATGGGTTGTTGATTGGCCATTATTAGAACATGATGCTGAAGAAGACCGTTATGTAGCAATGCACCATCCATTCACTCGCCCAGTGAACGAAGACTTCCAAGCATTAATCGATGATCCTGCTTCTGCGAAAGCACAAGCCTACGATATCGTATTAAACGGTTATGAATTAGGTGGAGGTTCATTACGTATTTACCGTCGTGACATGCAAGAAGCAATGTTCAAAGTATTAGGATTTACAAAAGAATCTGCCCAAAGTCAATTTGGTTTCTTATTAGATGCCTTAGATTACGGATTCCCACCACACGGAGGAATCGCACTTGGTTTAGACCGTTTAGTCATGTTACTAGCTGGTGAAGACAACATTCGTGAAGTTATCGCGTTTCCAAAGAACAGCTCAGCCGTTGACCCAATGACACAAGCTCCAAGTGAAGTGTCAGCAAAACAATTAGATGAGCTTTCATTAAAAATTAAATAAGACCTGAATGGAATTTTAAAAGGAGGAAGAAACTTTGAAGAGTAGTAAAGGAGTTGTGTTTAAACGACAACAACGTATCCTTCAACTGTTACAAGAAAATCATGAGATGTCTGTAGAAGACTTATCCAAAGAATTAGAAGTTTCTGAAATCACCATTCGAAGAGATTTACAACAATTTGAAGATCAAGGAGTGATCGAGCGCTTCTACGGAGGCGCCCGCTACCTTGCTGGAAAAATTAAACAAGAGAATGTGGAACAAATCCAATATAATTCCATGAAAAAAAATATCGCAAGAAGAGCCGCGGGATTAGTACGAGATCATGATATGGTCTTTATTAACTCAGGCTCTACTGCCTTTTTATTATTAAATTTTCTAGCCGATGCAAATGTAACGATTTTAACGAATAATGGTCGTTCCATCTTCAAAAAACCATCTACGAAAGCATCAGTTGTGATTAGTGGAGGGGAAATTTTCGAGCAGAAAAAATCACTCGTTGGGGATTTTGCGATTAACTCTTTTTCAAAAGCTAGAGCAGATATTTGTTTCTTAGGCGTTGGGGGTATCAGTAAAAATGGTATTTCCACTTACGCACTTCCAGAAACTGCTGTGAATCGTGTCATTTTAGAGCGTACGACAGGACATCGAATTATTGTTACGGAAGGGTTTAAGGTCGGTCGTGATTCGAACTTCCATACTGCTGACTGTAATATGATTACTCATTTAATTACAGACCATTCAGCAGATCCTGAGACTGTTGCTTATCTAAAGAGCGTTGGTGTCAAAGTCATATTTATTTCGTAAGAAAAAGAATGTAGAGGTATAAAATGATTGAATTAGGAGAACGATTAACTCGTGTCGCTAGTTTTGTTCCGAATGGTTCTAAGGTATGCGATGTTGGTAGTGACCATGCGTATTTACCAGTATATTTAATCCAAAATAACCAGATTACTTCAGCTATTGCAGGAGAAGTAGTCGAAGGCCCGTTCTTATCAGCAAAGCAAACAGTTCGTGATTATCGAATGGAAGACCACATCGAAGTTCGCTTTGGGGACGGACTTCAAATTTTGTCCAAAGAAGACGAAGTTACGGCCGTTACAATTTGTGGAATGGGCGGAGAACTCATTTCTAGGATTCTTGAAGCTGGATACAGTGGTAGTCATCTAAACGGACGTGAAAGACTCATTCTTCAACCAAATGTGGCAGAGCATTTTGTGCGTGAATGGTTAATGAATCACTCTTTTTGCATTGTGGAAGAAACGGTTGTCGAAGATAATCATCGTTTGTATGAAATTATTGT